>Ga0209512_1000272_pt1 | contig 98253 bp, 94 predicted proteins | sample frozenSSSSmetaG_FD_184142 | JGI IMG/M metagenome (GOLD analysis project Ga0209512, IMG submission 184142) | Glacier valley bacterial and archeal communities from Borup Fiord, Nunavut, Canada, to study Microbial Dark Matter (Phase II) -... | ecosystem: Environmental > Aquatic > Freshwater > Ice >...
CGGTGCAACGTGTGGCGGACATGATCGGCGAAATTGCGGCGGCGACCATAGAACAAAGCCAAGGCATCAGTCAGGTCAATAATGCGGTGACGATGATGGATGAAGCCACGCAGCAGAATGCGGCCCTGGTTGAACAAGCGGCCGCGGCAGCGGAAAGCCTGGTAGAGCAAGCTAACGCTTTAAGCAGTGCAATCAGTGTGTTTCAGCTCGATACGGGCGCGAAGGCCGCGACTCGAGTGACGGCGACGCAAGCGCCAACGCGCGCAAAGCCCAGATTAGTAAGCACTCAGCCTAACGCTCAGCCAGTCATGTTGCTGGCTAAAAATGGCTCAAATGATGGCGATTGGCTGGCATACTAGCTTAGCGGTTTTGCCGGCGGCTGCCGCTTAGTGCTCAGACCGCCGCACTGTTAAGGCATTAACTCCGCTGCCTGCGGCGCCGGGCCTACTTTAACTGGTGCGAACGTATCTGCCCGCTAATGTGCAGTTTTACTATATCCGCATGGCTGGGCTGGCGCGCGTCGCTCAATATCAATATCTGGTTAGCCGGCAGCTTTAGTTTATCTTCAATGCTGCGCAGCGCGCTGATAATTTCCAGCGGGTCTTCGTGCAACATGGCCATCGACACCATCACGCACTGGTAATGCGCAGATTTAATCGCAGACAAAGCGCTTGAGGCGCTGCTGCAGTATTCAGCCTGTAGATTGCGCGCATCCATGAATGCGCTCACATCAAATGATAGATTCTGACTATCTTGTATCACTAGTGCCTTATTCACTGGCGCCTTATTTTTCATTGCGCGTCCTCTGACTGGAATTGCATTTGATCGATACGTTCGAGCATATTTTCCTCACCAATTAAAGCAATCAGACCGGCATTTTTTAGTTTGGCGCTCACATTCGCCTGCGCCTCACAGAATACGAGGCGGGTGTTGTGACGTTTGCAGCTGGCAATTAAGTCTTGCAGCGAGCGCATGCCAGTAGCATCGATAAAGGGTACCCGGCCTAGGCGCAGTACCAGGGTTTTGGCCTGACCATGCACACTTTCCAGTGCACTTTGCAGATTTTGTGCGGCACCGAAGAAAAAGGGCCCGTCTATGTTGAAGACGACCGTGTCCGCTGGCAGTCTAAAATCTTTGTTCTCAGTTTCCAGTAGCAATTGCTGGTAAGACTGTTGCTCGATAACGACCGCCTTCGACATGCGTTTCATAAACAATAAACAGGCGAGCATCACCCCTATATTCACCGCAATTACCAGATCACCAAATATGGTTAGTAAAAATGTAATTAGCAATACGGCAACGTCTGGTTTTGGCGCGGTGCGCACCATGTGCGCAAAGCGATGCATCTCACTCATGTTGTAGGCAACCACAAACAAAATAGCGGCTAGCGCACATAAAGGAATATGTGAAGCCAGCGGCGCGAGGAGTAGGACGATGACCACGAGCGTGATGACATGCACGATGCCGGCCAGCGGGCTGTTGCCGCCGTTACGGATATTGGTCGCCGTGCGGGCGATGGCGCCAGTGGAAGCAAAGCCGCCAAATAACGGAGAAAAAATATTGGCAATACCTTGACCGACTAGCTCCTGATTGGAGTTATGTTTGCTGCCGGTCATACCGTCGGCGACCACCGCCGATAGCAGTGATTCAATAGCGCCTAACAGCGCAATGGTGAAGGCCGGACCAATAAGTAACAGACCCTCAGAAAACGTCACCATCGGTACCTGGAAATGTGGCAAGGTTTGCGGAATGCCGCCAAAGGCGCTGCCAATAGTGGATACGGATGCAAAATTAAAATACCACTGGATTAAGGTCGCCACGACCATCGCGATCAGTGGCGACGGTATGCGTTTAAACACGCGCGGAGACAATATAACGAGCGCCAGCGTCAGCAAACCGATCAGCGTCGGCTCTAGCTGCATAGCCGGTAATGCCTGTAGTAGATGCCAGAATTTTTCATGAAAATGTGCTACGCCGGCAACAGCTGTTAAGCCAAAGAAATCTTGCCATTGACCGACCCAGATAATGACGCCGATGCCACTGGTAAAGCCGATAATCACCGGATCCGGAATAAATTTGATCACGCCGCCGAGTCGCGCCAAACCCATTAGCAGCAGCATGACGCCTGCCATCAGGGTAGCTACCTGCAGGCCGGCTATTCCGTACTTGGCGGAAATGCCGGCAAGGATGACGATAAAAGCGCCAGTAGGTCCGCCGATCTGCACGCGGCTACCACCAAATAAAGACGTGAGTCCGCCGGCAACAATGGCTGTATATAGGCCTTGTTCCGGTTTGGCACCAGAGGCGATGGCGAATGCCATTGCTAGGGGCAGGGCGACAATACCGACGATCACCCCGGCCAGAATATTATTCAGCCAGTAGCGTTTAGAAAGCATTCCAGCACGCTTAGCTTCAAGTATTGCAATCATATTGAAAATTAGATTTGTGATTGAGTGTTAATTATATTAACATACGATTAACATTAAATGAAAGCCAGCTTATGGAAAACCGTACCGCCCGACTCACATTGCTGATCGATCCCACAAAAAAACAAATTTTTGATGAAGTCTGTAGCTTGCGTGATTTGACGTCATCGCAAGTCGTGCGGCAGATGATTCGTGATTACGTGCAGCAATACGGCAGTCTGGAACAAATTGCGCGTATGCCGCTCAATAATTAGGTGCACAGCATCATCGCCTAGCTAGGCTGGCTGTGCACGCTGTTGGGCGGATTGTGCTGCAAAAAAGTCTGACATGATGCAAGCGCTATTGCCTAAGCCGATGACATGCAGCTTGGGCTGTCGTTTAAATGGCTGGTTTACGTGGCGGACTGCCTCTAAAATTTGCGCGCATGCAACGTTTGTCAGCCTGAATAATAGTAGGTTGTCAGGCATGGACTTGCGGCGAGTTAACGCTGCCGCTGGCAAACCAGCCCTCGCGCCGTAATCAACCAACATATCTTCGTTGAACAACTTCGCACCGAGCCGCGTCAGCCAAGATCAGCACTATTGCAGCAAATAGCAGCCGGTTTGGCCGCTTCATGCGCAACTACTATCAAAATTGTATCGCGATATTAACTATGAGTAATCCAGTCAGCAGAATGCAGGGCTTTGAGCAGCAGTTTAAAAAATCGGCAGCTAACAGCGCCACTGATGCAGCGTTCATCTATGAAGAAGAAACGACGTTATCCATGCACTTCGACATGAATTGCATACAGAGCGTTATGTCCAAAAATGATCCGGACTCGTTGGTATTAAGCTATACACGCTCGATGATGGGATTTTTATTTTTTCAGCCAGAGCCGCAAACGATTGCCATGATCGGCTTGGGTGGTGGTTCTCTTGCCAAATATTGCATTAAATATCTACCGCAGACACATTTTACGGCGATTGAAATCAACGATCAGGTCATTGCACTGCGCGATAAATTCCATATACCGGCGGACAGCGATCGGTTTAGTGTACAGCTGGCCAATGGCGCCGACTATATGGCCAATAAGCTCGATAAAGTCGATGTGCTGCTGATCGACGGGTTTGACGATAGCGGCCATCCGAGCAAGTTGTGTAGCGCAGGCTTCTATGATAATTGCTATGCCAAGCTTAATGATGGTGGCGTGCTGGTGGTGAACTTGCTTGCCAGCGACCTGAAGTTCGGCACTTATACGGCACGTATGCGTGATAGTTTTGAAGATAGGGTGGTGGTGATTGATGCCGAAGAGCATGGCAATAAAATTGCCTTTGCTGTTAAAGGTGAAGATTTTCCGATTAGCAAAGAGACACTGCTTGAGCGGATCAGAGAGCTAGGCCCGCAGCATCCGATTCCATTACATTACACCGCACAAAAAATATTGCAGCGTTTGCATACCCATACCAGCCATTCGGAATGGGAGCTGTTATTTGGGCTCGGCGCTTGAAGCCTTTCCTAGCTAAAACTCAGCAAAAATCCAGCGTTAGCGCGCAGCCAGCGCCCGCGCAAAAAAATAGTCATGAAATCATGCTGCGCCTAGGATGGTGAAACCCTGGTACTGAATATCCTGGGCACGCCTAGCGCCAAGCTCGATGTCATCGGCAAGGTGAAAGGCAATCAGCTAAAAGTCAGTGTGACCGCGGCGCCGGTGGTCGGACGTGCCACCGACCATATGGTTAAATTTCTAGCGCGCGAGTTTGGCGTGGCCGCCAAGGATATTACTGTGGTCCTTGGCCGTATGAATATCCATAAACAGCTACGTATAGCTGCGCCAAAAACCTTGCCGGGCGTCATCAGTAAGCAGTTAGCGCTAGGCTAAAATTAACTAATGCATGACATACTTCATATCAACCGGCTTGTGATTGCTGCACCCCTTACATATACATTTTATTAAAAGGGCTCGTTTAGCTCAATGTAGTTAGCTAGCGCCGCCTTCGGGCTCAAAGCGCAGGTGCTTGATGGTCATGCGCTTAAATTTAATGCACAGTTCGATGCGGTTTTTTCTAACGCGGTTTTCACTGGATGAAGAGTCCAAAACTAGTTATTAATACTGTCTGGCAGGCGCTGAAGTCAGGCGGCCGCTTTGTGGCTGAATTCGGTGGCTATGGCAATGTCGCTATTATTTTTAATGCAATTGAAACTGCACTTGCCACCCACCGTAGCACCGTGGTTGCCGGCCCTGGTATTCCGCGAGTTGAAGACTATCAGCGCTTGCTTAAAGCACGCGGTGTTGAGGTGCTCAGCATAGCATTGCTGCCGCGGCCGACGCGCTTGTCTGGCAATGTCCGCGGCTGGTTCGAAACCTTCGACCAATCTTATAGCTCCGCGTTGCCACTGGCGGAACGTAAGCATTTTATTAGCGAAGTTGTCGCCGTCTTGCGTCCTATGCCCTGCGATAGCGACGGTCATTGGACAGCAGACTATGTAGGTTTACGCTTTGCTGCGCGCAAACCTGATCTGAGTTAGGCATTGCTGCAGACGGCTTTCTTAAATTTGTAGCGCTAACACTACCGCTATAACCGTGCTAGGCTTTCGATTACAATGCGTCTGGGCACATGGCTTAATCTGAACTGCATAGATCTGCTGATGCCTAAGCATTGCGATAAAATACAGGGGACAAATTCACATGACAAATAAGCTTAAGGGCATGATCCTAGCCGCCGGCCAAGGCACCCGGGTTAGACCGTTGACTAAGGATTTGCCGAAACCGATGATTCCTATTCTCGGTAAACCGGTCATGGAATATCTGATTGAGCATTTAGCTCGCCACGACGTGCGCGAAATTATGGTCAATGTGGCACATTCACATCGAAAAATAGAGCACTATTTCAGTAATGGCAGCCGCTGGGGTGTTGATATTGGCTACTCTTATGAAGGTGTGTACGAGTACGGCGAGATTAAACCCAGTCCGCTCGGTTCGGCTGGCGGCATGCGCCGTATTCAGGATTTTGGCGGCTTCTTTGACCAGACCACAATCGTGATCTGCGGTGATGCGCTGATTGATCTTGATATCGGCTCGGCGTTATTTGAACATAAGCAGAAAAAAGCCATGGTCAGCATTGTCACCATGGCAGTACCCGCGAATGAAGTCAGTAACTATGGCATTGTTGAAACCGATGCTGACGGACGTGTCGTCTCGTTTCAGGAAAAGCCAAGTCCAGGCGAGGCGCGCTCCAATCTGGCCAGTAGCGGCATCTATTTCTTTGAGCCGGAAGCCATAGACTTGATCCCGCCCGGTAAAACCTTTGATATAGGCAGTCAGCTGTTTCCGTTGCTGGTCGAAAAAGGCCTGCCGTTTTATGCACAAAATCGATTTTATAACTGGATTGATATCGGCCGCATCTCTGATTACTGGGAGGTGTTGCAGCGCGTATTGCGCGGCGAAATCAGCTACATGAAAATGCCTGGTAAGGAAGTCAAGCCCGGCGTATGGGTTGGCCTGAACACACGCATAGACTGGGATCATGTCAATATCGTCGGCCCGGTGTATATCGATTCAGGTACGCAGATCGATGCTGGCGCCGAAATCATCGGCCCGTGCTGGATTTCACACGGCTCACATATCCGTAAAAACGCACAGGTCATACGCAGTATATTGTTTGACTACACTCGCATCAGTGAAGCCGAGATTTTTGCAGAAATGATCGTTTCGCCCGATTACTGCGTAGACCGCAGCGGTGAAACTTTTTACATCGGCGACGACCGTTGCCAGTTACGCTGGGGCGATGCCCGGCCCTAGATGTGTAGCACTCTTTAATGGCGCGGCTAATTGCGTAAACTAAGCCCGCCTATCTTGGTTAGGCAGAGCTTTTCTGCGATAATACTGTTTCAATTATTAATGAAAGCTCCAGCAAATGGCACAATTTGACAATGTCAGTGTTAAAAAGAAAGCTAATATCTATTTTGACGGTAAATGCGTTAGCCATACGGTGATGATGCCTAATGGCACACGCAGCACTTTAGGCGTGATTTTCCCGAGCGTACTTACTTTTAAAACAGATGCGCCTGAACTTATGGAAATTAACGCAGGCGTATGTAAAGTAAGGCTCAGCGGTGAAGACCACTGGACTACTTATGCTGCTGGCGAGAAATTTGCAGTGCCGGGTAATTCTGCGTTTGATATTGAAACAGTAGAAACACTGGATTACGTTTGCCATTTTGAGTAAATGACTTAAGCACGGCAGTTAAGTCGTGCCTAGCTGCCAAGCAGGCTTTAGGTGTGCTTGGCGACTACTGTTAGCTGCTGTGCTTTAACTTAAGTACTATATTTTTTGCGGCAAATAAGGTTTAAATAGTCAGAGGTTTTAAACAGTAAAGGATAGAAATGCCTTCATTTGATATCAGTTCAGAAGTCGATATGGTCGCTTTGAAAAATGCGATTGATACCGCTGGTAAACAAATTACCAATCGCTACGACTTTAAAGGTTCATCCGCCAGGGTCGAGCTCAATGAGAAAGATAATCTGATCACATTATTTGCTGATAATGATTTTCAGCTCGATCAGATTAAAGATATTTTGATGCCGGGTATGGAAAAAAAAGAGCCTGACTCATCAAAACGTTTGGATCATAAAGACATACAGAAAGTCTCCGGCAATAAGGTCAAGCAGGAGCTCAAAATCCGTGCGGGTATAGATAGCGATCTGGCCAAACGTATTTCTAAATTGATCAAAGACTCCGGCATGAAAGTCCAGGCCAGCATTCAAGGTGACACGGTACGCGTCAACGGCGCCAAGCGTGATCTGTTGCAAGAGGCGATCGCCTTTGTTAAAAAAAGTGTGACCGATTTTCCATTGCAGTTTGGCAATTTTAGGGATTAAGCAAGTTAGTACTAATCTAACTTACTATTAATTAAGAAATATATGGCAAAAACCTTATACGATAAATTGTTTGATTCTCATGTCGTGCATGAAGAAAATGGCACAGCGCTGATTTATATCGACCGGCATTTAGTGCATGAAGTGACCAGCCCGCAGGCATTTGAAGGTTTGAAGCTGGCTGGCAGAAAACTATGGCGTGCCGACTCGATATTGGCGGTGCCAGATCATAACGTCCCGACTACCGACAGAAGTAGCGGTGTTGCCGGTATCAGCGACCCGATTTCACGTTTGCAGGTGCAAACGTTAGATGATAACTGTAATACTCATGGCGTTACCGAGTTCAAAATGAACGATGCGCGTCAAGGCATTGTGCACGTGATCGGTCCTGAGCAGGGTGCGACCCTGCCTGGTATGACCGTAGTCTGTGGCGATTCCCATACCAGCACGCATGGTGCATTCGGCGCTTTGGCGCACGGAATCGGCACCTCAGAAGTCGAGCACGTTATGGCGACGCAATGTCTGGTGCAGAAAAAATCTAAAACCTTGCAGGTGGTCGTTGATGGCAAATTAGGTCTGGGTGTCACCGCCAAAGACGTTGCCTTAGCCATTATTGGTAAAATCGGCACTGCCGGCGGTAACGGTTTTGCGATTGAATTTGCCGGTGCCGCCATTCGTGGTCTGAGCATGGAAGGCCGCATGACGCTGTGTAATATGGCGATTGAAGCTGGTGCACGTGCCGGTATGATTGCCGTCGATGACATCACCATTGATTACGTCAACGGTCGGCCGTTTGCACCGAAAGCTGAGCAATGGGATGCTGCTGTCGCCTATTGGAAAACGCTGCATTCTGATGCCGATGCAAAATTTGATGCGGTGGTAACACTAAACGCGGCAGAGATAGAGCCGCAGGTGACTTGGGGTACCTCACCAGAAATGGTGGTAGGTATTGATGGCTGCGTACCGAGCTTGGATTTGGCAAAAAATGACGTACAGCGTGCCGACTGGGAGCGTGCTTATGCTTATATGGGTTTGCAGGCGAATACGCCTATCAATGAAATTAATATTGATAAAGTGTTTATTGGTTCGTGTACCAACTCACGTATTGAAGACTTGCGTGCCGCCGCTGCTGTCGCTAAAGGTCAGCATATTGCACCGAATGTAAAATTAGCCCTGGTCGTGCCAGGTTCTGGGTTAGTCAAAGCGCAGGCTGAAGCTGAAGGCCTGGATAAAATTTTCATTGCCGCCGGTTTTGAATGGCGTGAGCCAGGTTGTTCCATGTGTCTAGCGATGAATGCAGATCGATTAGAAGCCGGCGAACGCTGTGCATCAACGTCTAACCGCAATTTTGAGGGCCGTCAGGGTCAAGGCGGACGTACGCATCTGGTGAGTCCGGAAATGGCCGCCGCCGCCGCCGTGGCTGGGCATTTTGTCGACATCAGGCAGTTTGCGCTAACAAATAATTAAATAGGAGTTGATAGATGAGTAAATTATATATTGTGGTCGTGCTGGCCTTTGCCGTGGCCTTAACCGCTTGTAACACCTGGCATGGCTTTGGCCGTGACTTAGAAAAAGTCGGTGATAAAATCCAGAAGTCGCCAAATAACTAATGAAACCTTTTACCCAATTAAATGGTTTGGTCGCACCCCTTGATCGCGCTAATGTCGACACCGATGCCATCATCCCCAAGCAGTTTCTCAAATCGATCCAGCGTTCAGGCTTTGGTCCAAATGCGTTTGATGAGTGGCGCTATCTCGACCACGGCGAACCGGGAATGGATAACAGCAAGCGTAAGCTCAATCCCGATTTCGTGTTGAATCAAGCGCGTTATCAAGGTGCGAGCATACTGCTGACGCGCGAGAACTTTGGTTGTGGTTCCAGTCGCGAGCACGCACCATGGGCACTAGAGGATTTTGGCTTCAGGGTAGTGATTGCCTCTAGCTATGCCGATATTTTTTATAATAATTGTTTCAAGAATGGCATGCTGCCGATCATATTGCCTGCCGATAGCATTGACGACTTGTTCAATCAGGTGGCGGCAAGTGTGGGCTATGAGCTCAGCGTTGACTTGCAGGCGCAAACGGTCACTACGCCCAATGGCGCTGTTTATTCGTTTGAGGTCGATGCGTTTCGTAAGCATTGTCTGTTAAATGGTTTGGATGATATTGGCCTGACCATGCAGCAGCAAGACAAAATCAAACTATTTGAAGCCCGGCATAAGCAAGCGCAGCCCTGGTTGTTTAATTAGATTTAATTTGTTTAAATAAATATATAGTTGTTTAACTAAATATAAAATTATTTAATTAAATTCAAGCTTGCCCAATTAAATCCCATGCCTTATGCTAAATTAATGTTTAATTAGAACATGGTGTTAATTAAAAGTTTTTTAATTAAACCCAAGTTCTACGGATTAATTAAGTGTTTAATCTTTTTTCAGCGTTTTATCACATTAAGAAAGCAAGTTCATGAAAATCGCAGTATTGCCAGGTGATGGCATCGGCCCCGAAATCGTTGCACAAGCGATTAAGGTATTAAACGCGCTTAACTTAGATATCAGCATGACCGAAGCGCCGATAGGTGGCGCCGGTTATGAAGCTGCCGGCGACCCATTGCCAGCGGCAACCTTAGCGTTAGCGCAAGCGGCTGATGCCGTCTTGCTTGGCGCGGTTGGTGACTGGAAATACGATAAGTTAGAGCGGCACTTGCGCCCTGAGCGCGGTTTGCTGCGTATCCGCAAGGAGCTGAATCTATTTGCCAATTTGCGTCCGGCCTTGCTTTATCCTGAGCTGGCAAATGCCTCAACCCTCAAGCCAGAAGTCGTTTCCGGTTTAGATATCATGATCGTACGTGAATTGACCGGCGATATCTATTTTGGCCAGCCGCGCGGTATCAGTACGCTCGCCAACGGTGAGCGCGAAGGTGTCAATACCATGCGTTACTCAGAATCTGAGATCCGCCGTATTGGCCGCGTTGCGTTTGATATTGCCATGAAGCGTGATAAACGCGTGTGTTCAGTAGATAAAGCCAATGTGCTTGAAAGTACTGAATTATGGCGCCAGGTGATGATTGAGTTATCGAGTGAATATCCACAAGTTGAATTAACCCATATGTACGTTGATAACGCAGCGATGCAGCTTATCCGTGCCCCTAAGCAATTTGATGTTATGGTCACCGGTAATATTTTCGGCGATATTCTATCTGACGAAGCGTCCATGCTGACCGGATCCATTGGCATGTTGCCGTCAGCCTCGCTCGACGCCAATAATAAAGGTATGTACGAACCTAGCCACGGCTCAGCGCCAGACCTGGCCGGTAAAGATGTTGCCAATCCGCTGGCGACAATTTTATCGGTAGCAATGATGTTGCGCTATACCTTCAATGATGAAGTCCATGCCCTGAAAATTGAAAACGCGGTTAAAGCTGCCTTAGCACTTGGCTACAGAACAGCTGATATCATCACCGCCGACTGTAAGCAGGTTAAATGCAGTGAAATGGGTGATGCTGTTGTTGCTGCACTAAACTAGATTGAGGAAATAACATGCTTAAGGTTGGTTTTATAGGTTGGCGCGGTATGGTTGGATCGGTGCTGATGCAGCGCATGCTGGAAGAAAATGATTTTGCGCTGATCGAACCGCAGTTTTTTACGACGTCGCAAGTCGGCGCTAGCGCACCCCATTTTGGTAAAGATTCAGCAGCGTTGCAAGACGCCAAAAACATTGCCGCGTTGCAAGCCATGGATGTCATTGTTTCCTGCCAGGGCGGCGACTACACCAGTGAAATATTTCCACAGCTGCGCACTGCCGGCTGGCATGGACACTGGATCGATGCTGCTTCTACCCTGCGCATGGAAGATGATGCAGTCATTGTGCTTGATCCGGTCAATCTGGATGTGATTACCGCGGCACATGCCGCCGGCAATAAAAATTGGGTGGGTGGCAACTGCACGGTGTCGTTGATGCTGATGGCACTGCACGGACTGTTTAAAGCCGACCTTGTGCAGTGGGCAACCTCGATGACTTACCAGGCGGCCTCTGGTGCCGGTGCGCAAAATATGCGCGAGCTGCTTAAACAAATGGGTGAAGCCCATTTTGCCGCAAGCGCCTTACTCGCTGATCCGGCTTCCGCTATTTTAGATATAGACCGAACCGTAGCCGCAACGCTGCGTGATGAAAAATTTCCAACGGCTCAATTTGGTGTACCGCTGGCCGGCAGTTTAATTCCATGGATAGACAAAGATCTAGGCAATGGACAAAGCAAGGAAGAGTGGAAAGGCGGGGCTGAAACCAACAAGATTTTACGCCGCGAACACAATCCCATTATTATTGATGGGCTGTGTGTGCGCATCGGTGCGATGCGCTGTCACTCACAAGCGCTGACCATTAAGCTCAAACAAGATGTGCCGCTCGATGAAATTAATCAAATGCTGGCAGAAGCCAATCCATGGGCAAAAGTAATTCCTAACGAGCGTGAAGCGAGCATGCGCGAGTTGACGCCGGCAGCGGTAACCGGTACTTTAAACACGCCAGTAGGGCGTTTACGTAAACTTAGCATGGGTGGCGATTACTTATCTGCATTCACAGTGGGTGATCAGTTGTTATGGGGCGCAGCAGAGCCGTTACGACGTATGTTGCTAATTTTAATAGACAAATGATTTAAGGGCGGCGCTTATCAATATAGCATCCGCCGTTAAATTTAGCTGAAATCGCAATACATCATGTGTATTACGAGCTTGCGTCGCTAACTATTTGATGTTATTTTGATATTGCCGAATATGTGTGTTCAGGGGTTGGATTGTGCAAAAACTAAAAATAAAGCAAATTTCACTGGCAGTTTGTTTAGCCCTGATGCCATTTTCAAGCTTTGCGGCGGGTTTAGGTCGTCTCAGCGTAGACTCTGCTTTAGGTGAGCCGTTTAAAGCCGAGATCGAACTGTTAGCCGTCAGTGCTGACGAATTCTCAACTTTAGTCGCGTCGATTGCGTCTGAACAAGCTTACGCTGAACAGGGCATCACGCGCCTAGGCATCCACAGTAATATCAAGGTTGAAGTTGCGAAAAATGCCGCAGGTGAGCCGGTTTTGAAATTGCGCTCCAGTCAGGTCATTAGTGATCCCTACCTTGATATGCTAATTCAGGTCGACTGGGCATCTGGCCGTTTACAGCGCGAATACACGATATTGCTAGATCCGCCGGGCTATAAGCAGCAGGCCGAGTTGGCAGAACCTTTGCCTACTCAGGCGCCAGTAGTTAACAATGTCATCACTAATACACCGGTTGCAACTAGCGCTAGCGCAGATGCGAACCCTGGTAATCCAAAAAAACCAGCAAAACCAACAAAAACAGCCAATGCTGTTAATACTGCAGCACAAAAACCAGCCGTTGCCGCAAGCGAAAAGCCTGATGCGACTAAACGTGGTGACACCTTATATTCAATAGCGAAACAGCTACAAGTTGAAGGTGTAAGCCTCGATCAAATGCTGATTGGTTTATATGAAAACAATAAAGAAGCCTTCAGTAGCAGCAATATGAACCAACTGAAAGTCGGGCAGATTATTAAAATGCCGACTAAAGACAGCCTGAGCGCAGTCACGACACAGCAAGCCACTGAGCAGGTGAAAGTACATTCAGCCAACTGGAACGCTTATCGTGATAGTTTAGCGGCAAAAGTAGCCGTGGCTCCGGCGCAGCAAGAGCTTGAACAAAAACAGGCTGCATCTGGAAAAATAGCGACTGCTGCCGACAAGGCGCTTGCAGTTAAAAAAGGTCCGCAGGATGTTGTTAAATTATCGGCAGGTGAAAAAGCTGCCAAGGATACACAGAATTTAAATGCCAAAATCAGCATGCAGCAAGACGAGACGGCTGCACGTGACAAGTCACTAAAAGAAGCACAACAACGTACGGCGGTTTTAGAAACGCAAATTGTTGACATGAAAAAAATGCTGGCTTTGAAAAACCAGGCTATGTCAGACGCGCAAAAGACAGCTGAGCAAGCCGCTGCGGAAAATAAGCCTGTGGCTATACCAGGCAATGCTGCAGTAGTTGAAAAGCCAGTGGCAGCATTAGTTGCGGTCAAACCAGCGAAGACAACTGATTTAGGGCTGACGCCTGAACTAGAACCAAGTCTGTGGAGAAAATTAGTAAATCTGGTTGACTTGACCCTGTTGTCAGCGGTTGCCAGTATTGCGCTACTGACCGCGGCGTGGATGATTTTACGTAACAAACGCAGGAAGGATCTAGATAACTTTGAACGCGGCATTCTGACCTCGGGTGGCCTGAATTCTAGCACCGTGTTTGGCAATACCAGCGGCCGCAGCAGCACCACGGATACCTCCTTCTTGACTGATTTTGTGCGTAGTGCTGATGGCACTATGATTGACACCCATGATGTTGACCCGATTGCTGAGGCCGAGGTGTACATGGCCTACGGCCGCGATGCACAGGCTGAGGAAATTCTGAAAGATGCTATCTCCAAAGAGCCGCAACGCTACGAGTTACAACTTAAATTACTTGAGATGTATGCGGCACGAAAAGACAATTCGGCTTTTGAGGCTGTTGCCGCTGATCTGTATTCACGACTGGGCGCTGACGATGCTACCTGGAAGAAAGTCGCGGCAATGGGTGTTACATTTGCCCCGGATAATCCTTTGTACAAAGTGGATAAAGCGCTTATTGCCACGGCCACAGAAAAGTTGGATCTATCTGACTTTGCTGCCGACGCCTCTGCTGATAAAGCTTTAGAGTTTCCGCTTGCTATTGCTGTGGCCGATGTTATGCCAGAGGCAGCGGCTAATGTGGCTGTGCAGCAGAGCTTTTCTACAGCACAGGCCAATGAAGCTGAGCTAAGTTTTGATCTGGGCGCAGTCGAAGCTGCCGTCGATGCCAACGTCAATCAAACTGTTGCCGCTAGCGCTGACTCTAATATGCAAAGTCAGCCAGAGCCTAGCCAGGAAACAACAGCTGTCGAGGCACCTTTCAACTTGGCTGAGGCCGATATAACTTCACAACAACAGCCAGAAGAGATTACCCTAACGGCAGACAACAGCTTGGACTTTGATATCACTGAGCTAAATACCACTGCAGTCGAGCCTGCTGCTGCGCTAAAAGTGGTGGAAACTGCTGCAGCCGAACCTACGCAAACTGCTGCTAATGTACTTGATTTGTCTGCGATGAATAGCGGCGGTCAGGTCAACGACTTCGATATGGATTTTGATGTTCCTGCGGCTGCTGCGGCAAACAGCTTGGAAAGTTTAGAGCAAAAATCTGAACTGGTAGCGGATGCAATACAGGATATCTCGTTTGATTTCGAAGCGGAAGAACCAGTAACAGCAGTTGTGGCCGAGCCTGCTACCAATGTGTCTGATTTGTCCTTTGATTTGCCGGGTAGTGATGACTATGCGCCACTGCAAGCAGCCGCTCAAGCCATTGAACCACGCGCGAACGAACTGGATCTATCGTCAATTAGTTTTGATTTAGATGATGCGCCATCAAGCAATGACGCCGCTACCAGCGCCAGCCAGGCCGTTACCGAAGCGCCGGAAGTGGAAATTAAGCTCGACCTGGTCGCAGCCTATATGGATATGGGTGACAACGAAGGCGCTCGCGAATTGTTGGAAGAAGTGATTAAAGAGGGCGGTGAGCAGCAGCAATTACGCGCTGAAAAGTTATTAAGCAGCCTGAGCTGATAGCGCCTAAGTCAGCTAATAGCCGAGCCTAGCGCTCGGCTTTTTATTGATGTGCTCGCTCTAGTGCATAGGGCGCGATCAAATTTTAAGCAGATTGGAGCTACACTTCGGCTGTTAAATCTGTGACACCACAGCTAACGCTATATTCACCCGCTATGATTCGTTCTGTTAAATGACGCATATCAATACACTTGTTACTGGGCATGAATTTTATGCACAATCAATTTCTTGCAATCTTATGTCTGTTACTGTGCTTGGACGCATTAAAATTAGAACTGAGTAAAATGATGGATCTATTTAAGTTTGGCGCATTGTTAGCCGCTAGCTTCGGTTTAATGATGCTGGGCGGGTGGTCATGAGAATAGTATTGGGCGTGTCCTACGCCGGCACTGATTTTTGTGGTTGGCAAAGCCAGCCGTCTAAGTGTGGTGTTCAGGATGCGCTGGAGTTGGCAATTGCCCAGATTGCACAACAAGTCATTCGCGTTCATGCTGCCGGGCGGACGGATACCGGCGTGCATGCACTCGGCCAGGTGGTGCATTTTGATACGGATAGCCATAGACCGGTTTCAGCCTGGGTGCGCGGTGTGAATGCGCATTTGCCAGCTTCAGTTCGCGTGCAATGGGCGCAGGTCGTGACTGAGGATTTTCATGCACGCTTCTCAGCATTTCAGCGTAGCTACCAGTACCTGCTTTACAATGCGCCGGTGGCTCCTGCATTAATGGCTAATACCGCTGGTTGGTTTCATGCGCCGCTAGACGTTAAGGCTATGCAAGCTGCGGCAGCTTACTTGGTTGGTGAGCATGATTTTAGTGCGTTTAGGGCATCTGAATGCCAGGCTAAATCAGCCGTCAAGCAGCTACAGGTGGCAACTATCAGTGTCAACGGTGCCTATTTTATATTTGATTTTTCTGCCAGTGCTTTTTTGCAGCATCAGGTGCGTAATATGGTGGGTGCGCTCATTTATGTAGGCAAGGGCGCGTATGGCCCAGAGTATATTCAGCAGCTATTGCAAAATCGGGATCGCACACTGTCACCACCCACCTTTTCGCCATGCGGCTTATATTTAACTGCTGTAGCCTATGATAGCAAATGGGGTTTGCCCAGTGCCGGCGCTCAAGCCGGCATGCAAGTGCTAATTTAGCGTTACAATACGGAACTTGGCAATGCCATTACTCTCTAGATCTATATACATGCTTTTTTTCTAAGGATTACTGTTGAGAGTTCGGGTTAAAATTTGTGGCATTACACGTCCAGAAGATGCGCTAAATGTAGTGCAATATGGTGCTGATGCCATTGGCTTGGTATTTTACCCAGCAAGTTCGCGCAATGTCAGCATCAGCCTCGCTGCTGAAATAGCCAATATAATTCCGGCTTTTGTGAGTGTGGTAGGCTTGTTCGTTAATGCTGAGGCCAGTTTTATCGACGAAGTACTGACACAGGTTAAATTAGATTTGCTGCAATTTCATGGCGATGAAACGCCGGCCGAGTGTGCTCAATTTGGTCGGCCTTTTATCAAGGCCATCCGCGTCAAAAACGACACAAATTTGGTACAATGTGCACAAGATTTTTCAGCCGCTAAAGGCTTGTTGCTCGATACTTACACCGCTGGCGTAGCCGGTGGTACCGGCCATGTTTTTGACTGGAATTTAATTCCAGCAGCATTGTCTCTGCCGCTAATTCTCGCCGGTGGTTTAACTGCCAGTAATGTCGGCAATGCCATAGAGCAGGTTAGACCCTATGCAGTAGACGTCAGTGGTGGGGTCGAGTCGGCAAAGGGCATTAAAGACGCCGCTAAACTTGCAGCATTTATGCAGCAAGTTTATGCAGCTTCAGTTTAGTAAAGCGATAAGCCATGCCTGACACGGTTATGCCGCGCAGTTAAATACAAACGCGTTAAATACCAGCATATTAAATGCAAGCCCGTTAAATAAAAGTACATCTCGTTAAATGAAAGTGGAGAACTAAAAATGCAGCTTTATGACATGCCTGACGTACGCGGGCATTTTGGACAATTTGGTGGCACTTTTGTAGCAGAGACCTTGGTTGAGGCTTTAGATGAGCTGCGCTTGATGTATGAAAAATACAGGCATGATCCGGTTTTTTTAGCTGAGTACGCCTATGATTTAAAGCATTTTGTTGGTCGCCCCAGTCCTATTTATCATGCGAAGCGCTTGTCTGACAAGGTTGGCGGTGCACAGATCTATTTGAAACGTGAGGATTTAAATCACACTGGCGCGCATAAAATTAACAATACTATCGGCCAAGCCCTGCTCGCGAAACGCATGGGTAAGCCGCGCGTAATTGCAGAAACCGGCGCTGGCCAGCATGGCGTTGCCACCGCGACAATTGCAGCACGTATGGGTCTGGAATGTGTGGTCTACATGGGTAGTGAAGACATCAAGCGTCAAGCGCCTAATGTGTTTCGAATGAAATTGCTAGGCGCAACCGTGGTGCCGGTAGAAAGCGGCTCTAAGACCTTGAAAGACGCGCTCAACGAAGCCATGCGTGATTGGGTGACCAATGTGCACAACACTTTTTATATTATCGGTACTGTCGCCGGTCCGCATCCTTATCCGATGATGGTGCGTGATTTTCAAGCCATTATTGGTATAGAAGCCAAGCAGCAAATGCAAGAAATGGATGGCCGCCAGCCTGACGCCATTGTTGCCTGTGTCGGTGGTGGTTCTAATGCCATGGGTATTTTTTATCCATATATTGATGTGCCTAATGTGCGTTTGATTGGTGTTGAAGCCGGCGGTCATGGTCTGGAAACTGGCGCGCATGCCGCGCCGTTAACGGCGAATAGTCCTATAGGCGTTTTACATGGCAATCGCACCTATTTGATGCAGGATGCCGATGGCAATATTATTGAAACCCATTCCGTCTCAGCCGGATTAGACTATCCCGGTGTAGGCCCAGAGCATGCCTGGCTTAAAGATATTAAACGTGCAGAATATGTCGCCATTACTGATGATGAAGCCATGGCGGCGTTTCATAACTTATGCCGTACTGAAGGTATTATTCCTGCACTAGAATCGAGCCATGCTTTGGCGCACGCAGAGAAAATGGCCAAGACCATGCGTAAAGATCAAATAATTCTGGTTAATTTATCCGGTCGCGGCGATAAAGATATCAATACCGTTGCCAAACTCGCCAATATCACTTTATAAAAATAAACTTATGTCACGTATCCAATCTATATTTGCCAATCTGAAGCAACATGGCAAAACTGCCTTAATTCCGTATATCACTGCCGGTGATCCGCACCCTAAACATACGGTGAATCTGATGCACACCTTGGTCAAACATGGTGCCGATATGATAGAACTAGGCGTGCCTTTTTCTGACCCTATGGCCGACGGCCCGGTGATTCAACGTGCCAGTGAGCGTGCCTTAAAGCATAAGGTGGGTTTAACTGCAGTGCTGCAAATGGTTAAAGACTTCCGTCAAACTGATCAAATTACGCCAATTATTCTGATGGGTTACGCCAATCCGATTGAGGCCATCGGTGCAACAGCGTTTGCTGACCGGGCAAAAGCAGCTGATATTGATGGGGTGATTACGGTGGATTATCCACCGGAGGAATGTGCCGATTACGTAGAGCAATTGCGCGCGCGCGATATTGATCCAATCTTTTTATTGTCGCCTACTACCGAAGCTGCGCGCGTAAAGTTAATTGTGAATATGGCCAGCGGTTTTATTTATTATGTGTCACTCAAAGGTGTAACTGGCGCAGCAAATCTCGATATCGTTGAAGTTTCTGCGCGTGTTGCCTCAATTCGTGCGCTAACTGACTTACCCGTAGGCGTAGGTTTTGGTATCCGTGACGCGGTGACGGCAAAAGCGACGGCAGAGATTGCTGATGCCGTCGTCGTCGGCAGCCGTATTGTGCTGACGATTGAAGCGTCTAATGAAGATGACTTGCTCGGTAATGTCGCAACACTGATGACAGAACTTAAAACCGCAGTGGATGCTGCCAAGCACTGAATACTGCCAGTTAATAGAACTACCGAAAAGGAAGCTGCAATGAGTTGGTTAAATAAATTACCGCAAAAAATTAAACGTGTAGTCGGCGTAGACAAAAAAACCGTACCAGAAGGGCTGTGGAGTAAATGCCCGGCTTGTCAGTCGGTTTTATACCGTAAAGACCTCGAAGACAATGCTGAAGTCTGCCCGAAATGTGCCTATCATAATCGTATCGGTGCACGCGCGCGTTTAGCGATATTGCTCGATGCAGAAGGTCAGTTTGAAATCGGCGGCCAAGTACAGCCTATTGACCCGCTCAAATTCAAAGATAGCAAAAGCTATGCTGAACGCATTAGAGAGTCGCAAAAAGCCGTCGGTGAAAAAGATGCGTTGATTGTCATGCAGGGCAGTATTAAAGGTGTGCCGGCGGTGGTTGCTGCGTTTGAGTTTAAGTTTATGGGCGGCTCCATGGGTTCAGTCGTCGGCGAGCGCTTTGTGCGCGGTGTACAAACGGCGATTGATAATAAAATGGCTTTTATCTGTATCTCGGCCAGTGGCGGAGCGCGTATGCAAGAGGGCTTGCTGTCCCTGATGCAGATGGCTAAAACCAGCGCAGCGTTGACGCAACTCAGTAAGGCTGGCTTGCCGTATATCTCAGTATTGACTGACCCGACTATGGGTGGCGTATCGGCGAGCTTTGCGATGCTCGGCGATATCAATATCGCTGAACCGCAAGCGCTGATCGGTTTTGCCGGTCCGCGTGTGATTGAGCAAACCGTACGTGAGACCCTGCCTGACGGTTTTCAGCGCGCAGAGTTCTTACTGGAACATGGGGCGATTGATCTGATTATAGACCGCCGTGAAATGCGCAACAGAATAGCTTCTATACTAGCCAACTTAATGCGCTTGCCTGCAGTTGCCTGAGCGCACAGCTAAAATAGGTTTGGTAAGCTGGTCGCTGCATAGCGCTGCGTCTAATCCGGTTTTGTGTCTACTCAATCTGCGTGTAATGCGCAGTGGTCATGCTTGAATATTTCATGCTTGAATATATAGTGATGCCTGAAGAATTTTTATGAAGCAAGACCTAGCAGCGTGGCTGAAATATATTGAAAGTCTGCATCCTAAGTCGATAGCGATGGGCTTAGATCGCGTTAATCGTATCATTGACTACCTGCAACTGCGGCCAACGTTTCCTATTATTACCGTCGCCGGCACCAACGGCAAAGGTTCTACCTGCGCCATGCTCGAGCAGATTTACCGCAATGCCGGCTACCGCGTTGCGTGCTATACCTCGCCGCATTTATTGCGCTATAACGAGCGCGTGCGCATTAATGGTAGTGAGGTCAGTGATGCTGACTTATGCACAGCATTCGCCGTGATCGAAACCGCAAGGCTAGAAGCCGATACGCCAGCAGTCGCCCTTACCTATTTTGAAGTAGGCACCTTGGCGGCTATGTGGCACTTCATGCAAGCCGATATAGATGTTGCGATTATGGAAATCGGTCTGGGTGGCCGCCTAGATGCAGTCAACGCGTTTGAACCCAGTTGTGCCATTGTGACTAGTATTGATCTAGATCATCAGGAGTTTTTAGGCAATACGCGTGAGAGTATAGGCTTGGAAAAAGCCGGCGTGTATAGACCGTTATTGCCGGCTATTTGTGGTGATGCTCATGCGCCGGCAACTTTGACTGAATATGCTAAAAAAATTAACGCTGACATCAAACTGATCCATAAAGATTTTGACTATGTACTCACTGCGGATGGCTGGGATTTTATTTCTGCCACGATTCCGGGTCAAGCGGTTTACAGCCTGCCACTACCGGCAATGCAAGGTCGCTATCAGCTTAGTAATGCCGCCTGTGCGGTAGCTGCGGTTGAAGCGCTGCAGACAAGCTTAGTCGTAGCTAAACAGGCAATTGTCAGTGCCATGCAGCAAGTGGCTGTCGCTGGACGTTTTCAAACCATCAAGCGCGCGAATGCTGCGCAGGTGATCCTCGATGTGGCACATAATCCCCATGCTGCGCATGCGCTCGCTGAAAATCTAAAAACCGCCAGGCTAGAGTCGGGTCAACGCAAGCCAGGCCGAGTGGTGGCGGTGTTTGCTATGCTCGCCGATAAAGATATTAAAGCCGTAGTCGAAGCCGTTAAAAACGAGATAGATAGCTGGTATGTGGCTACAATTGACCATGCGCGCGGTGCATTGGCGGCAGATTTGGCAGATCATATTCATGAAGTCGTGGACGATGCACCAGTCTATTGCTGTGCAACTATTGCCGATGCTTATCTACAAGCCAATGCGGACTTGAAGGCCAGTAATACAATAGAAACCTGTATTGAAACTGATGAAAATGATAAAATAGTTGTATTCGGTTCTTTTTTCACTGTAGCGCAGATCCTGGAGATTTTGGCTGACAAGTAATGGACTGATGCATATTCGTCTAAAAGCTATTGTTAAAGGAAACAGTAATGCCACCTGTTATACCTAATGAACAAGAGTTAAACCTAAAAAAACGTGCTCGCCGGCGCTTGGTTGGCGCCATCGTAATGGTTATTTTGATGTTGATTATCCTGCCTAAAATATTGCAAGACCGGGCGGCATTAGCGCCACAAGCCGCAATTAAGATCAGTATGCCTGAGGCTAAGTTAAATCAGCAAAATGCGGCTAAAAGTGAAGCAGCCGCAGTTGGGCAGGCGAGTTTTATTGTCGAACCCGAGACTAGCATCACTGCCGATCCGCTAGATGCCGAACCAGCAGTAGCGATTAAAGATGATAATAGCGACAAACAGGCTAAGCTTGAAGCCGACAAACAAAAAGTGCTCGAGGCAAAAGCCAGCGAGTTAAAAGCCAGTGAAGCCAAAATAAGCGCGGCAAAAGCCAATAACGTAGCAAAAAGTGCAGAAACCAGAGACGCGACACAGCAAACTGGCAGATTCGCCGTTCAGGTCGGTGTTTACTCGGATGCCGCAAATGTAAAACAACTACAAGATAAATTAACGCAAGCGGGTTACGCCTCGCATACTGAAAAAATTGCTACTAATAATGGCGATAAAATTCGCTTACGCGCCGGCAAGTTTAGTTCGCGTCAAGATGCAGTTTCCGCCTTAAATAAGCTGCAACAACTCGGGCTGCCGGGCATGGTAATCAGTAATGATTGAAGCCACGTGCTTGCGCAGTAAGCTTTTGGCCACATATAACTTAATGACAAGAACTACATGACAAGTTTTGATTACGCAGTACTGAGCATCATCGGCCTATCAGTTGTGTTGAGCGTAATGCGTGGCTTAGTCAGAGAAGTACTCGCTATTATAGGTTGGGTAGCTGCGTTTTATGTGGCCAAAACCTACTCCAATGAAATTTTGCCGATGATGCCGGCCGCTATACCAACAGAGTCATTAAGAATTTTAGCGGCGATTTTAGTGCTATTTATCGCAACACTGCTAGTAGCCACTTTGCTCGCCATTGCACTCTCGGCTATTTTCAATAAAATTGGACTCGGTTGGCTTAATCGATTTCTCGGTGCTTTTTTTGGATTGGCGCGTGGCATGGTTATGGTCAGCATCATCGTATTTTTAGCCGGACTGACGGATTTTCCGAAAGATACACGCTGGCGCAATGCGATGTTTAGCGCGCCGTTTGAGGCGCTCGTCATCAGCCTGTTGCCGTGGGTGCCGCTCAATATTGCCCAGCATATTAGATATGACTAACTTATGCGCAGCCCAGCATAATCAGGCTAGACACAATTACACGGCTTGGACGTTGGTCGAAGCTCACACTTTTATATTACTGAATTAATCATTTAAGGCATTATCCATGTGCGGAATTATAGGTATTGTAGGTAAAAACCCAGTCAACCAGTTGCTTTATGACGGTTTACTGGTATTGCAGCATCGCGGTCAGGATGCTGCCGGCATTGTCACTACCGATGGCAATACATTTTTTATGCATAAAAATAATGGTCTGGTAAAAGATGTGTTTCAAACACGCCATATGCGCAGTTTGATCGGCAATGCTGGTATTGCGCATGTACGTTATCCGACTGCGGGCTCGTCCAGTGCCGCCGAAGCGCAACCGTTTTATGTGAATTCGCCGTTTGGTATTGTGCTCGGTCACAACGGTAATTTAACCAATTCCGGACAGTTAAAATCGGAGATGTTTCGTCAGGATTTGCGCCACATTAATACCAATTCGGATTCAGAAGTATTGTTAAACGTACTGGCGCACGAGATTGAAAAAACCTCAAAAAATGCGGTACTCAATGCCGATATGGCGTTTGATGCAGTCGCTGGCGTGCATAAACGTTGTAAAGGCGCCTACGCCGTAGTGGCGATGATTGCTAATTTTGGCCTGCTCGCCTTTCGCGATCCCAATGGTATCCGCCCATTAGTCATTGGCAGGAGTGAAACGGAAAAAGGCCCTGAATATATAGTCGCTTCCGAAAGCGTTGCGCTTGATGTGCTCGGCTTCAAAATGGTGCGTGATGTAGCGCCTGGTGAGGGCATATTTATTGATATGGACGGCAACTTTTTTTCCAGACAATGCGCCGCAGATGCAAAATTAAATCCATGTATTTTTGAATATGTCTATCTGGCACGACCAGACTCAGTGATAGACGGCATATCGGTGTATCAGACGCGTTTGGATATGGGTAAAAGTTTAGCTGAAAAAATTAAGCGCGAATGGGCCGATAAAAAAATCGACGTCGTTATTCCAATTCCAGATACCAGCCGGCCGAGTGCGTTGCAGGTTGGTCTCGCTTTAGGTCTGGATTATCGTGAAGGTTTTATCAAAAACCGCTATATAGGCCGTACCTTTATTATGCCCGGTCAGGCCTTGCGCAAAAAATCTGTGCGCCAGAAACTGAATCCGATCGGCATAGAATTCAAGGGCAAAAATGTATTGCTGGTTGATGACTCGATTGTGCGCGGTACCACTTCGCAACAAATCGTACAAATGGCACGCGATGCTGGTGCCAGCAAGGTTTACTTTGCCTCAGCAGCGCCGCCGGTGCGCTTCCCCAATGTCTATGGCATTGATATGCCTAGCCGTGACGAACTATTGGCCACCGATAGAACCGACGAGCAAATATGTCAGGAAATTGGTGCTGATGCCTTAATTTATCAGGATCTGGATGCCTTGGTTGCCGGCGTTAAATTGAGTAACCCCAGTATTGAAAATTTCGACTGCTCCTGTTTTGACGGTAAATATGTCACCGGCGATATTGATGCCGCGTATTTAGCCAATATTGAGGCCGCACGCGGCGACGTCAATACCCAGCTTAAACCGGCTAATTCGAGTACGCAGATGGATTTGAATCTGATTGATAGTCTTGATAATGAGGCTGCAGAAGAGGCGAGTTAATAGCAATGCCGGTCAGCAAGCTAGCAGCAGCGTCAGCCGGCCGATGCTGGTTGACGTTTAACGCCGCACCGCCTAATATCAGGTTGCGCCGATTTGAGTTTGCCAGTTTGTACCAAGGCCATACTCAGCTTGCGGGCGCATTATAAATTCAGCTAAAGCGAGTAAAAATACCCGTTTTAGCCTAATCAGCTTTAACGGGTTTTTTTATGTCTAGAACAATCGAGATTGCAATGAATCAACATCCATATCATCCAGAAACTTTGAGTGTACGTGCCGGCAGCGAAGCCACCGAATTTGGTGAAAATTCAGAAGCATTATTTTTGAACTCCAGTTTCAGATTTAAAAGCGCGGCGCAAGCGGCGGCACGTTTTGGCGGTACTGAGCCGGGTAATATTTACTCGCGCTTTACCAATCCTACCGTCACCATGTTTCAAAATAAGCTGGCAGCGCTGGAAGGCGCAGAGCAATGCGTAGCAACTTCCAGCGGTATGTCGGCCATATTAGCCTGCGTCATGGGTTTGTGTTCGGCTGGCGATCATATAGTCGCGTCGCGCAGTATTTTTGGCACCAGCGTGCAACTGTTTTCTAACATTATGAAACGCTGGGGTCTGGAAGTGACGTTTGTGTCTTTGACTAAGCCGGAGGAATGGAAAGCTGCGGCCAATGCAAAAACCAAATTGTTTTTTGTAGAAACACCGTCCAACCCAATGACGGAAGTCTGCGATATACAGCTCATGGCCGATATTGCCCACCAAGCCGGTGCTTATCTGGTAGTTGATAATTGCTTTTGTACGCCGGCAATACAAAAACCCCTAGACTTGGGTGCGGATATTATTATCCATTCGGCAACTAAATATATTGATGGTCAGGGCAGATGTCTAGGCGGCGCCGTGCTCGGTAGCAAAGCGCTCATGGAGCCGATCTATGGCTTTTTACGGACCGCAGGGGTGACGATGAGTGCATTCAATGCCTGGGTATTCTTGAAGGGTTTAGAAACGCTGTTTGTGCGTATGGAAGCACATGCGCGCAATGGCTTAGCCTTGGCGACTTGGCTCGAGGCGCAGCCGCAGGTAGCGCGTGTATATTATCCTGGCCTGGTTTCACATCCGCAGCATGAATTGGCAATGCGCCAGCAAACGAATGGCGGGGGTATTGTCAGTTTTGATGTCAAGCCGAAGTCTGGTCAAAGCCAGCAGCAGGCCGCCTGGGCGCTAATTGATGCGACGCAGCTGATCTCGATTACGGCGAATCTCGGTGATGCTAAAAGCACGATCACCCATCCCGCCACCACTACGCACAGCCGCGTAACGCTAGAAGCCCGTGCCGCTGCCGGCATCGGTGACGGCCTGGTCAGAATTGCCGTAGGACTGGAGCATATCGAGGATTTAACGGCTGATCTACGTTTGTTATCTCTAGCTTAAGTAGAACGCGCGGGAGTGTTCGGCTAAGCTTGAGCGCTGCTAGATAAAGTCAATACTATACGGGGCCAGTCGCAGGCACATAATTGTTGCCTGCGTCAAGTTTAAGCTGCCGCCGCTTTATAGCAGCAGCAAGCGTCGCCGGCGTTTAATCTGCAAATTTAGCCGCTATTTATGTTAAAATCGGTGCATTACAAAAACCATAAAAAGTCAGTCTACACATGGATCAATTCGCTAAAGAAACCCTGCCCATCAGCTTAGAAGATGAGATGCGTCGTTCGTATCTTGATTATGCGATGAGTGTGATTGTCGGCCGTGCTTTACCTGATGTGCGTGATGGTTTAAAGCCAGTGCACCGCCGGGTTTTATTTGCGATGCATGAGCTGTCCAACGACTATAATAAACCCTATAAAAAATCGGCACGTATTGTCGGTGACGTTATCGGTAAGTACCACCCGCATGGCGATACTGCCGTCTATGACACCATCGTGCGTATGGCGCAGGACTTTAGTTTGCGCTATATGCTCGTCGACGGCCAGGGTAACTTCGGTTCGGTTGATGGCGATAACGCGGCGGCGATGCGTTATACCGAAATCCGCATGTCGAAAATTGCGCATGAGCTTTTAGCCGATATCGATAAAGAAACGGTTGATTTTGGCCCGAACTACGACGGTAGTGAACATGAGCCGCTGATCATGCCGGCGCGCATCCCAAATTTACTGATTAACGGCAGCTCCGGTATTGCTGTCGGTATGGCGACGAATATTCCGCCACACAATATCAATGAAGTGCTAGATGCCTGTTTTGCGTTGCTGCAAAACCCGGACATGGGTATTGAAGAGCTGATTGAATTGGTGCCAGCACCAGATTTCCCGACAGCCGGCATTATTTATGGCACGGTAGGAGTGAAAGAGGGTTACCGTACCGGTCGTGGCCGCGTCGTAATGCGCGGTCGTACCCATGTTGAAGACTTGGAGCGCGGCGGTCGCCAGGCCTTGATCGTCGATGAATTACCCTACCAGGTCAATAAAAAAACTTTTGTTGAAAAAATCGCCGAGCTAGTCAACGAGAAGAAAATTGAAGGCATTTCTGATCTACGCGATGAGTCCGATAAGTCGGGCATGCGTGTGGTCATTGAACTTAAACGCGGTGAAATTGCTGAAGTCGTATTAAACAATCTGTATAAGCAAACGCAGCTGCAAGATACATTTGGTATGAATATGGTGGCCTTGCTCGATGGTCAGCCGCGCCTGCTCAACCTGAAGCAAATGCTCGAAGCCTTCCTGCGTCACCGCCGCGAAGTGATTACACGCCGTACCGTATTTGAACTGAAAAAAGCGCGTGCGCGTGGCCATATCCTCGAAGGTCTGGCTGTGGCCTTGGCTAACGTCGATGATATGATCGCCTTGATTAAAGCCGCCCCCACGCCGCCGGAAGCTAAAATAGATTTAATGGCGCGTGTTTGGCAGTCGCCTGTGGTTGAAGAAATGCTTAAACGGGCGGCGATGGAAGCTTCACGCCCGGAAGGCTTGAGCATAGACTTTGGCCTGACCAGCAGCGGTTACAAGCTTAGCGATGTGCAGGCGCAAGAAATTCTGCAGATGCGCTTGCAGCGCTTAACCGGTCTTGAGCAAGATAAAGTCGTCAGTGAATACAAAGAGGTGATGGATATTATTGCCGATCTACTCAATATTCTGGCCACACCAGCGCGCGTGACCGCCATTATTATCGAAGAGCTGACTGAAATCAGAAAACAGTTTGGTGACAAGCGCCGCAGCGAAATTGTGGTCAATGCACAAGATTTATCGCTAGAAGACTTCATTACGCCGCAAGATGTAGTGGTAACGCTGTCGCACACCGGTTATGTGAAATCACAGCCCTTAGACGAATATCGCGCGCAGCGTCGCGGTGGTCGTGGTAAACAGGCAGCCCCGACCAAAGAAGATGACTTTATCGACAAAATGTTTGTCGCTAATACGCATGATTACATATTGTGCTTCAGCAGTCGTGGCCGTGTTTATTGGCTTAAAGTCTATGAAGTGCCACAAGGCAGCCGTATTGGCCGTGGTAAGCCCATTGTGAATTTATTCCCATTGGAAGAGGGCGAGAAAATAAACGCTATCCTTTCCGTCAAAGAATTTGACGAAAACCACTTTATTTTCATGGCAACCGCACTCGGTACCGTCAAGAAAACCGCCTTAACCGAGTTTGCTCACCCGCGTAAATCCGGCATTATCGCGATTAATTTAGATGACGATGACTATTTGATCGGCGCTGAAATCACCCACGGCAGCAATGACATTATTCTGGTGTCTAACGGCGGTAAAGCCGTGTGGTTTGATGAAGAAGATGTGCGCTGCATGGGACGTAATACCCGTGGCGTACGCGGCATGAAACTGCAAGCCGAGCAGCAGGTATTGTCACTATTGATTGCCGATCATGACCAGCAAACGGTATTGGTCGCAACCGAACATGGCTATGGTAAACGCACGGTATTGGCTGACTTCCGTCATTCCGGCCGCGGTACGCAAGGCGTAAAAGCCATTGCCATCAGTGAACGTAATGGTTTGGTGGTGACCGCAAAACTGGTCAATGATGAAGATGAAATTATGTTGATCACTACCGGTGGCGTGTTGATTCGTACCCGCGTCAATGAAATCCGCGAGCTCGGCCGTGCCACCCAGGGCGTCAAGCTGATTAACCTCGGTGAAGGTGAAAAACTATCCGGGCTGGAAAAAATTGTGGAGTCTGATGATAGCGACGCTGACCTGATTGACGCCGACAGTGCTGGCGGTCAAGCCGATGACAGCGCTGCTGTTGAAACCGCTGCTGTTGAAACGGATAGCGACGCTCAGGCTGAAACCGATAGCGACGAACAAGCTGAATAATTAAGAGTAGATTTAAGCCCAATGACGCAAATTTATAATTTTTCTGCCGGACCGGCAGTGTTACCGAAGTCAGTGTTGCAACGTGCGCAAGCGGAAATGCTCGACTGGCATGGCTCGGGCATGAGCGTGATGGAAATGTCGCATCGTGGCAAAGAGTTCACCAGTATTTTAGCCAAAACCGAGGCTGACTTCCGCACCTTATTAAACATCCCAGCTAATTACAAAGTGTTGTTTTTGCAAGGCGGTGCCATTGCCGAAAATGCAATGATTCCGCTCAATTTGCTCGGGCCGGATCTGGCAGCAGGCGAGGCGGATTATGTGGTGACCGGTGCCTGGTCGAAACGCAGTGTTGAAGATGCGCGCGCTTACGGCAAAATTAATGTGGTGGCGAGCAGTGAAGCCGATAAGTTTAACCATGTGCCGCCCTATACTAGCTGGCAGTTGAACAAGAACGCGGCTTACCTGCATATCTGCACCAATGAAACCATTAATGGCGTTGAATTTGATGGCTTGCCTGACGCTGGCGATGTGCCTATTGTTGCCGATATGTCGTCACATATACTGTCACGTCCAATCGATGTGACGCAATACGGCGTTATCTACGGCGGCGCACAGAAAAATATTGGTCCGGCAGGTTTATGTATTTTGATCGTGCGCGAAGATTTATTAGGCCGCGCCTCAACACTAACGCCAGCTGTATTTAACTGGAAAATGCAGGCGGAAAATCAGTCCATGATTAATACGCCGCCTACCTACAGCATTTATATTGCCGGTTTGGTGTTTGAGTGGCTGCTAGAGCAGGGCGGGGTGGCTGCCATTGAGCAGAAAAATATCGCCAAGGCCAAGCTACTCTATGATTACATCGACGGCTCCGATTTTTATGCAAATAATATTGCGCTCAATAACCGCTCGCGCATGAATATACCGTTTAGCCTGCAGCACGAGCAGCTCAATGATGCCTTTTTGCAAGGCGCGGAAGCGGCTGGCTTGCTGCAGCTTAAAGGCCATCGTATTGTTGGTGGCATGCGTGCCAGCATTTATAACGCTATGCCTATAGACGGCGTGCACGCCTTAATCGCCTATATGCAGGCATTTGCAACTAGGCACAAGCAATGACTAAGCCAGCCATGAGCATACAATTAAAACAGCACCGTGATCAGATTGATGCTATCGATGAACAGATACTGCAACTGGTCAACGAACGCGCCAAGCTGGCGCGCGTGATCGGTGGCCTTAAAGAAGATGGCGTTATTTATCGCCCGGAACGCGAAGCACAGGTATTGCGGCGCTTGCAGGAAAATAATACCGGTCCGCTGTCTGATCAAGCCGTGAACCATATATTTCGCGCGGTGATGTCTAATTGTCGGGCTTTGGAAAAAGAAATGTCTATCGCATTTTTAGGTCCGCTCGGTACCTATAGCGAAGAAGCGGCACTGAAGCAGTTTGGTCTGGGTCGCAGCGCGGTGGTTTGTGGCAGCATCGATGAAGTCTTTCGCAGTGTTGAATCCGGTATGGCCGATTATGGCGTTGTGCCGGTAGAAAATTCTACCGAAGGTGCGGTTGGCTTGACGCTGGATCTGTTGCTGGCGAGCGGATTGAAAATATGTGCGGAAATTACGTTAGCGGTGCATCACTGCTTGCTTTCCGGCCAAGCGGACATTAATAAGATTACGCATATTTTCTCGCATGCGCAGTCATTGGCACAATGCCATGAATGGCTTAGCCGGGTAATGCCTCAGGCCAGTCATGAGGCGGTGACCAGTAATGCGCGTGCGGCGCAGCTGGTGCATGATGCGGTAGCTTCAGAAAATACTTTTGTGGCAGCAATAGCCAGCAAACGCGCGGCAGAACTGTTTAATCTCAACGTATTAGCCGAAAATATTGAAGATGATGCCAAAAATACTACGCGCTTTTTAGTGCTCGGCCGCCACGATGTAGCCGCGTCTGGCAAAGATAAAACTTCACTGGTAGTCACCACTAAAAATAAGCCCGGGGCGATGATCGATTTACTCGAACCACTGTCCAGACATGGGGTCAGTATGACTAAACTGGAATCGCGCCCATCGCGGCAAAGCTTGTGGGACTACGTATTTTTTGTCGATATTGAAGGCCATCAGACTGATGCCAACGTAAGTGCCGCGCTCGTCGAACTGCAAGCGCGTGCCTCATTCCTTAAGGTGCTCGGTTCCTATCCTGTTGCTGTCATTTAATTTCTGCTGTGATTTAAAAGGTTTCCTGAGTATGACGTTATCCCGCTTGCATTTATCCAGTCTGGCGCCCGATTATATCCGTGCGATTTCACCCTATCAGGGCGGCAAGCCGATCAGTGAGCTCGCCCGTGAAATGGGCTTGAATGAAGCGGATATCGTCAAGCTAGCTTCCAATGAAAATCCGCTCGGTATCAGTCCAAAAGCGCAAATGGCGATTGATGATGCGCTCGAGGATATTGCACGCTATCCGGATGGCAATAGTTTTGCCTTACGGAGCGCGGTTGCGCAAAAATTTAGTGTGGCTCACGAGCAGATTGTATTCGGTAACGGTTCAAATGATATTCTAGAGCTGGTTGCGCGCGCTTTTCTTAATCCGGCTTGCGAAGTTATTTATTCGCAGCATGCTTTTGCCGTCTATGCGTTGGTGACACAAGCCGTTGGTGCGAGCGGTGTGGTGGTGCCGGCAAAAACTTATGCGCATGATTTAGACGGGTTTTTACAGGCGATTACGCCAAAAACGCGGCTGATTTTTATTGCCAATCCGAACAATCCAACGGGTACCCTCATTGCCAAAGATGTGTTGCACGCCTTTTTAAAACAAGTGCCGGCCAATATACTGGTGGTGTTAGATGAGGCTTATGACGAGTACCTGTCAGCAACGGATAAATCCGAGGCGATAAACTGGCTGGCTGAGTTTGATAACCTGATTATTTCACGTACCTTCTCCAAAGCGTATGGCCTCGCTGGCCTGCGCATAGGTTTCGGTTTAATGCATGCCGATGTCGCCGCGATGCTTAATCGCGTGCGCCAGCCATTTAATGTTAACAGCATTGCCCAGGCCGCAGCAGTTGCGTCTTTGGCGGATGATGATTTTGTTGAACGCAGTTATGCGCTCAATCAAGCCGGTATGCAGCAATTGACGCAAGGCTTACGCACATTAGGTTTAGACTTTATTCCATCAAGTGCTAACTTCGTCAGTTTTGCGATTGCTGATGCCGCCACAGTCAATCAGCAATTATTACAACAAGGTGTAATTGTGCGTGCCATCGCCAATTATGAAATGCCCGACCATCTACGCGTTAGTGTTGGATTGTTCAGCGAAAATGCACGCTTTTTAAGCGTGCTTGCCCAGATAGTGAATCCGATATAAGCCATGACCAACCAAGATAAAACTGCGAACACAACTTTGGCCTATGAAAAGCCGGAGACCGATGACGTCCGTATCCGCGAAATTAAGCAGCTCATTACGCCGTTAGCGCTATTAAACCAGCTGCAGGAAAGTGCGGCATCTACGCAAAATATACTCAAAACACGGACGGAAATTCATAATATCCTGCATCAGCGCGATGATCGCTTGCTGGTAGTAATCGGGCCTTGTTCGATTCATGACAGCAAAGCCGGACTCGAATATGCCGAGCGTCTAATGGAGCGCAGAAACAGCCTGTCGGCTGATCTATTGATCGTGATGCGGGTTTACTTTGAAAAGCCGCGGACGACGGTGGGCTGGAAAGGTTTGATCAATGACCCCTATCTTGATGGCAGTTATCGCATCAATGAAGGCTTGGCGCTGGCACGTAAATTTCTACTCGATGTTAATGAACTCGGCATGCCGGCCGGCGCTGAATTTTTAGATACGATTACGCCGCAGTACATTGCCGATTTAGTCAGCTGGGGTGCTATCGGCGCTCGCACTACCGAGTCGCAGGTACATCGTGAACTAGCTTCGGGCTTATCCTGCCCGGTAGGCTTTAAAAACGGCACCGATGGTAATGTGCGCGTCGCCATCGATGCGATTAAAACTGCGACCAGCCCGCACTACTTTTTGTCGGTCACCAAAGAGGGCCAGTCGGCGATTATTGCCACCAGCGGTAATGAAGACTGCCATGTGATTTTGCGTGGTGGTAAAACGCCCAATTATGATGCAGTCAGTGTTGAAGCAGCCTGTAATAAACTGGCGAAGGCCGGCTTAGCGCCGATGCTAATGATTGATTGCAGTCATGGCAACTGTCAAAAACAGTATGAGTTACAGAAAAATGTCGCTGCCGATGTTGCGCAGCAGCTGTCAACTGGCGATAACCGTATTATGGGCGTGATGGTCGAATCGCATTTGCATGCCGGTCGTCAGGAGCAGACGCAGGGTTGTGAGCTCGAATATGGTAAATCGATTACCGACGCCTGCCTCGGCTGGGAAGAGTCGGTTGATTTGCTGGATATGCTCGCCGCTGCTGTGCGTACGCGTCGTCAACATAACCAGCAAGATGAAATCCATAATTAAAAGTAATGCCGTTACGCTCATGAATTTACGTAGCGACTAATCAGTAAGTTTGCGGTTATATATAGTTTAAATAAGGCGCAAACTTTGTTTCACGTTGTGGCGCTAATTAAAAAGTTACAACGCTTAAAAACAATTAATTAAAAGGATATTGATCATGTGGACAACTCCAGCAGCTACTGAAATGCGTTTTGGTTTTGAAGTAACAATGTACGTAATGAATAAATAATTAGCCTTGGTGCTAAATATGAAAAGGCTGCCGTAAGACAGCCTTTTTTATGATCACTAGTTTTACTATCACTAGTTTTACGATCACTGGTTTTATGAACACTGGTCTTATGACCGCAAGTAAGTAATCTTTTTGTTAAATTGTAGAGAGTTATGCATATACATGTATTAGGCGCAGGCGCAGGTGGTGGTTTCCCTCAATGGAACTGTAATTGTTTTAATTGTGACGGTTTACGTAAAGGCACGATTAAAGCCACTAAACGCACGCAGTCCTCTATATGTGTCAGCGGCGATGGCATTAACTGGGTATTGTTTAATGCTTCCCCTGATGTTTTACAGCAAATTCAGGATTTTGCACCGTTACAACCGGGCCGAGCTATCCGTGATAGCGGCATACAAGCGATTATCTTGATTGATGCGCAAATTGATCACACCACCGGTTTGCACATGTTGCGTGAAGGCCAGGTTAAACGTGAAATCTACTGTACCGATATGGTCTATGGCGACTTGACCTCTGGTAACCAGGTGCTCAATGTGCTCGGTTTTTACTGTGGTATCAATCACCACAATGTACCGATTGACGGAAAAACCAGCTTCACTATTCCAAGCGCGCCTAACCTCAGATTCACCGCTGTCTCTCTTAAAAGTGCAGCGCCACCTTATTCGCCGCATCGTAATGATCCGCACCCCGGCGACACGATTGGTGTGCTCATTGAAGAAATCAGCAGCGGCAAAAAATGCTGGTATTCACCAGGCCTAGCTGAAATTGAACCACATCTGCCGGCTTTAATGAATCAGGCTGACTGCATTATGGTTGATGGTACGTTCTGGACTAACACTGAAATGATCGATCTTGGTTTAATGACCAAAACTGCACGCAGTATCGGCCACAACCCGCAATCTGGTGCCGGTGGCATGATTGAAAAGTTGGACGATTTTGGCGATGTACGTAAAGTACTGATACACATCAATAACACTAATCCCATATTAAGGGAAGATTCTGCCGAGCGTGCTGAGCTTACTCAGCATGGCATTGAAGTCGCATATGACGGCATGGATATTATCCTTTAGGAGAGCGTAATGAATGCAATGACCAATAATGAGTTACCTTGGACCCGTGAAGAATTTGAACAAAAATTGCGTGAAAAAGGTCAGGGCTACCATATTTATCATCCGATACACGTGATGATGTATGAAGGAAAAATGACTAAAGAGCAACTGCAATGCTGGGTCGCTAATCGTTTTTATTACCAGATTGCGATTCCACAGAAAGACGCAGCCATTCTGTCTAACTGTCCGGATAAAGAAGTGCGTAAAGAGTGGATCGTGCGCATTACTGACCATGATGGTGACGGTGACAACGTCGGTGGTATCGAGGCGTGGATCGAGTTGGGCCAAGCGGTTGGTCTGACACGCGATGACGTGACTTCACTCAAATTTTTAAGCCCAGGCGTTAAATTCGCCGTCGATGCCTACGTTAACTTTGCGCGGCAGCGTCCATGGCAAGAGTCGGTATGTTCATCATTAACCGAGCTGTTTGCACCGCATATTCATCAGCAACGCATCAGTTCATGGCCAAGCATGTATCCATGGATAGATGAGAGCGGACTGACTTACTTTAAAAAACGGCTGACTGAGGCTCGTCGTGATGTCGAGCAGGGGTTAAGTGTTACGCTCGATTACTTCAGTACATCGCGTGCGATGCAATTAAAAGCGTTAGATATTCTGCAATTTAAACTTGATGTGCTGTGGGTGATGGCAGATTCCATTATGCTCGCCTGTGCAGATGTAAAAGTTGAAGGCAAAGATTACCTGCGTCAACCCGTGATTAATTTTAAATAAGACATAGGCATGGAACATATTCAGATAAGCATGGAACATAATATTCAGCACGAAGATATCTACGCCATGGCGCTGCACCACCGTTTTCAGTGGGAAGAAGCGCAACAGAACTATGTAATTCTGTTCCCTGAAGGCATGGTCAAATTGCATGGTGGTGCCGGCGAAGTAATAAAACGGCTAGACGGCAAAGTCACTGTTGCCGACGTCGTGGCTGATCTTAAACTCGCCTTTCCCGATGCCGACAATATCGAAGCTGACATTATCGGCATGTTTGAGATGGGCATGAGTAAGGGTTGGCTGCGTAAGCTTTAAATGCAAGCTAATCTTTACTAGCCAGCATCCATTCGTATTCATTGATGCGTATTGTTAGGCGAGTAATGATTTAGTTTTACTGATCAATAGGTTAGTTAATAAAAAATACCCAGCGTAAAAACTTACGCTGGGTAAAAAATTCAGGAGTAGCAACATGACACAAGCATCATTAGGTGAATCAGTCGTACAAAAAGTCGTGCATGCACAGCAGAATAATGGCGTGGCCGCGGCAATGACGCATACGCAACCGTTGTGGTTGCTGGCTGAAGTCACCTATCGTTGCCCGTTGCATTGTGCGTTTTGCTACAACCCGACTGACTATGACAAACATACGCAAAATGAGCTGAGCACTGAACAATGGATACAGGCATTGCGTGACGCGCGTAAGCTGGGCGCGATCCAGCTCGGTATCTCTGGTGGTGAACCGCTACTGCGTGACGATATTGAAGAGATCGTGGTTGAAGCTAAAAAACTGGGCTATTACAGCAACCTCATTACCTCCGGCGTAGGTTTGACCGAGAAGCGCATTCAGGCATTTAAAGATGGTGGCTTGGACCATATTCAGCTGTCTATGCATGATATCAGCGAAGAAATTAATAATTTCATCACCAACACCAAAACTTTTGAGCTGAAGAAAAAAGTCGCCGCCATGATTAAAAATCATGGTTACCCGATGGTGCTGAATGTGGTGATACATCGTTATAACATCGGCCATGTCAAAGAAATTCTGGAAATGGCCGAAGCGCTTGGTGCCGATTATATTGAGCTGGCGAATACGCAGTACTATGGCTGGTCACTGGTAAATCGTAGTCAGCTGATGCCAACCAAAGAGCAGGTGGATGAAGCCGAGGCGATTACCAATGCCTACCGCGCTAATCCTGATAACAAGATGAAGATATTCTTTGTGGTGCCGGATTATTTCTCCGACCGCCCGAAAAAATGTATGAATGGCTGGGGTGAAGTGTTCATGATCGTCACCGCTAACGGCGATGTCTTGCCATGCCATTCAGCACGCGTGTTGCCGAATATGCAGTTTCCGAATGTACGCGATAGTGGCCTTGAATATGCCTGGAAAGAATCGCCGGCATTTAATAAATATCGCGGCAAGGGCTGGATGAAAGAGCCGTGCAGCAGCTGTTCCGAGCAAGATAATGATTTGGGCGGCTGCCGTTGTCAGGCATTTTTACTGACCGGCGATGCTGAAACTGCCGATCCGGTATGTAGTAAATCGCCGCATCATCATTTAATTGAGCAAGCGATTATTGATTCTCAAAATCCGCAATTAGTGGCGCAGCCTATCGTGTTCCGTAACGATAAGAACTCCAAACGCGTGCTTGCCGGTGAACTGAATGATCGACTGCAAGAATTTCATGCCGTGCCTTAATTTAAGAGTTTAATCACTGACGTTATTAAGACCGCATTTATACCCAAGTTAACGTAAAATTAGTTAAACTGAGCGCGCTGTTCTGACCTGTGTCAGCGGCGCGTTTTTTATTTCTGGAATCAAACATTTTGAAGCAGCAATCATCTCCACCTGTGTCTAAAACCGCGACTACAGCGTCGTCCCCATTTGTGCTGGCAATGGTATTAGCCGGGCTGGCGGCATTGGCACCGTTTGCGATAGATACCTATCTGCCGGCATTTCCTGTGCTCGAAACCGCACTAGGCGGCACCCCAATTGAATTGCAGCAAAGCCTGACATTTTACTTGCTGCCATATGCACTGATGACGCTGTGGCATGGCGCTATCTCTGATTCAATCGGCCGCATCACTACCATAAAATGGGGCTTGGCGATTTTTGTGTTGGCATCCATTGGCTGTGCGTTTGCACCGAATGTAGAGACCTTATGGTTTTTTCGCGCCTTACAGGGCTTATCCGGCGGTGCCGGTAATGTCGTCGCACGAGCAATGGTGCGTGATCTGTTTTCCGGCGCGCAAGCGCAGCGCGTCATGGCGACCGTACAAATGCTGTTTGGCATAGCGCCGGCAATTGCGCCCATCATCGGCGGCGTGTTGCTGGGTATACACTGGCAAGCTATTTTTATCTTTTTGGCGATTTATGCTGCGGTCAGTTTGTGGGCGGCAATACGCTATTTGCCGGAAACCATGCCTAAAGAAAAGCGTTTGCCATTATCGGCTAAACAGGTGCTCAAAGACTATCGCCTGATCTTTGCCGATAAAGAGTTTAACTATGTGGTGTTTGCACTCGGCGCTAATTTCGCCGGCTTCTTTATCTATGTACTCGCCAGCCCGGTATTTCTAGTCAAGCATCTGGGTTTAAATCCGCAGCAGTTTGGTTATATGTTTGTGCCGACGGTATGCGGCATGATCTTGGGTTCGTATTTGGCCAAACGTGCTGCCGGGCGCTATTCACGTCAGAAAGTAGTGCGCGCAGCCTATATGTGGATGGCGGCCATGGTCGTGCTCAATCTAGTGATTTGTTATGCGCTACCGACCTCGATCATTTTTAATATACTGCCGATCGCCTTGTTTAATATCGGCATGGCTCTGGCCATGCCGGTGCTGGCGATTGCGGCCCTCGATCGCCACCCGAAAATTCGCGGCACAGCCGCATCCGGCCAGGCTTTTATCCAAATGTTACTCGCTACAGTGTCGGCGGGGTTGATCGTGCCTTTGCTATGGTATGCGCCTTCAGGTTTGGCAATCGCGATGGCGGCGTATTTGCTCCTGGGCTGGTTGATGATACGCAAAAGTAAACTGTGGGCGGGTGCTGACTAAGCGTCACTGACGGATATACCCGTACTGATATACCCGGACTGATATACCAGTACTGACAAGCCCAGGCTTATAAACCACTCAAATATACGGCTTAAATTTGAGCAATTTAAACTGCAGTTGCGCTCGCCATATCTAGGTATCTAGATCTAAGTCCAGGTCCAGGTTTAGGTTCAAGTCTGGGTTCAGGGCTTTTTGGCTTTTCCACAGCAAGTATACCCGGCAGTCGAATTCGAGCTGATGGTAGCTAGGCTCCATATGCTCGCATAGCTGATAAAACGCCTTATCGTGATTGCGCTGTTTAAGGTGCGCCAATTCATGTACCACGATCATACGTAAAAATGCGGCTGGCGATGCTTTAAAAAACGCGGAGATTTTAATTTCTTTCTTGGCTTTAAGCTTGCCGCCCTGTACCCGTGAGATAGCGGTGTTAAGTCCTAGCGCATGATGCTCAATCCCGAGCCGGTTGTCATAATGCACTTTATCAAGCAGGGGTGCGTTACGCAAGTACGTCTGTTTAATGTCGTTGCTATATTGATACAGCGCTTTATCGGTTTGGATCAGGTGCGCTATTGGATAGCGCTCGGCTATATACTCGCCAAGCTTATCCTCAGCCTGCAGCTGCCGAATCCTATCCTGCAGTGTTAGCGAGTAGTGCTGCAGATATTTAAGTGGCGCGGTCATGATTACTTATAGTAGCAAAAACGCAGACAACGCGTTTAAATGTACAAAAAGGAGACCATGGTCTCCTTTTTGTACAGCAAACATAGGCGATTTACTCAACGAGTAGTGCGCGCTTATTTTTCACGCTGCTCATAGCGTCTGCATCGGGCAGAGAAGGTTTACGCGAAGTGATCACTGGCCATACTTTGGCTAAACGTGCATTCAGTGCAATAAATTCCTGCTGATCTGCCGGTACATCATCTTCGGCAAAAATGGCTTCTACCGGGCATTCAGCAACGCATAAAGTGCAATCGATACACTCATCTGGGTTGATGGCTAAAAAATTCGGTCCTTCGACAAAGCAGTCGACTGGGCAGACATCAACACAGTCGGTAAATTTACATTGAATACAGCTTTCGGTGACGACATAAGTCATGTTTACAATCCTTAATATACAAGAAGCTTTTACAGCTTCAAAACTAACGCACTATTTTAATTGATTTTTCTGCTGATTAACACGCGGCCAGGCTACAAATTTTCGTGGCCGTAGATTTTAAACATTCAGGCTTGCGGATATCTCAAATCCAGATATCAGGCAGCCGATATTTGCAAACCAGCTTGACTACACAATCATGCCTGCGCCCACGGTGTTATTGCTGCTTTCATCAATCACAATAAATGCACCGGTCGCACGATTGACACTATAGCTATCGACCATCAGCGGCTGCGCTAGTCTAAACGTCATGCGCGCAATATCGTTCATCTTCAGCTCGCTGGCGGCTAGCTGTTCAAGCGTGTTGACATCAATTTTGTAGTCGATGCTGCCGATTTTAGCCTTGGATTCACGCGTTGTATGGCGAATGATATAAGTGCGCGCGCTCGACATTGGCGTTTCTGACAGCCAGCACACAAAAGCCTCAATTTGTTTAACAGGCGTTTGTGCTTCACTGGATTTGACAATCATGTCGCCGCGCGAGGTATCGATTTCATCTTCGAGCAGCAGAGTAATGCTTTGCTCGGTGGTAGCTGCTAGCAAATCATCCTCGCCTAAACGGATCGCTTTAACTTTGGACTGATAACCGTTAGGCAAGACAGTCACCGCATCACCGACACTGATTTCACCGGATTCAATACGTCCCATAAAGCCGCGGAAATCATGCAGTTCCGGATTGTCAGAGGCATGCGGCCGGCATACAAATTGCACCGGAAAGCGAAACGGTTCGGCATGTTCTGAATGTGCTGGCGGTGTTGCTTCCAGCGTTTCAATCAAGGTATTACCGCTGTACCAAGGCATATTCTCGAGACGGTCAACGAGCATATCGCCGTTCAATGCTGACATTGGAATAAAGCTGATATCGTGACCAGCGGCAGCTTTGCTTTGTGCTAAACCAATTTCATTGGCAAACACCAGGTAGTCGGCACAAATCTTGTCATATACCGCCTGATCATAATTGACCAGATCCATTTTATTGACAGCGACGACTATATGCGGAATGCCGACCAAATGCGCTAGATAGGAATGGCGACGCGTTTGCGTGAGTACGCCTTTGCGCGCATCAATCAAAATGATGGCGAGGTTAGCGGTAGACGCGGCTGTCACCATATTGCGCGTGTATTGCTCATGGCCAGGAGCATCAGCAATTATGTATTTACGTGTGCCGGTTGAAAAATAGCGGTAGGCGACATCAATGGTAATGCCTTGCTCGCGCTCGGCTTGCAGGCCATCGGTCAGTAACGATAAGTCCACTGCATCCATGCCGCGTTTTTTTGACGTGCGTTCCATTTGCGTGAGCGTATCAGCCAAAATGGTTTTGGTATCAAATAACAGGCGGCCGATTAAGGTGCTTTTGCCGTCGTCGACGCTGCCGCAGGTCATAAAGCGTAATAGGCTGTCGTTGTGTAGTGCTTGCTTCGCGTTCATTAGAAATAGCCTTCTTTCTTACGTTGTTCCATGGATGCATCCGAGGTTTGGTCATCCAGACGGGTGGCGCCGCGCTCGGTAATGGTCGAGGTTGCCGTTTCGAGTACGATTTTCGCCACGGTATCAGCATCGCTGATTACCGGGGCAGTGCAGGTAATATCGCCCACGGTTCTAAAGCGTACCTGCATATCAATTATTTCTTCTCCCGCTTTCGCCGGGGTAACGTGCGTAACCGGCACAATAGCGCCGCCACGCATGACGACAGGGCGGTTATGCGCGAAGTAGATGCTGGGCAGGCTTAATTGTTCACGTTCTATATATTGCCATACGTCCATCTCGGTCCAGTTGGAAATAGGAAAAGCGCGGATATTCTCGCCTTTATGGGCACGTGCGTTATACAGATTCCATAACTCTGGACGCTGGTTTTTTGGATCCCACTGACCAAACTCATCACGAAAACTCATGATGCGCTCTTTAGCACGGGCTTTTTCTTCGTCACGGCGTGCACCGCCGATACAGCAGTCAAAGCCGAACTCTTCAATTGCTTCAAGCAATGTCACCGACTGGTGTTTATTGCGTGATTCATCCGGCGTTTTCAGTACCACCGTACCGCGCTGCATCGAGTCTTCAACTGAGCGCACAATCAGGCGCTCACCTAACTCCGCCGCACGCTGATCGCGGAAATCGATGACTTCCTGATAGTTATGGCCAGTATCAATATGCATTAAAGGAAACGGGAAACGGCCTGGACGGAAAGCTTTTTCTGCCAAACGCAAAATGCATAATGAATCTTTGCCGCCGGAAAATAGCAATACCGGATTGCTGCATTGGCCGGCGACTTCGCGCAGGATGTAGATCGCTTCTGATTCTAGCCAGTCCAGATGCGACAAGGGCTGATGTTCTGAGGTTTTTTTATTTAACATAGTTTTTATTTAACGTAGATAGTGACTTGCAATATAAATTTGTAGTTTTTTAATACTTTAGGTGCCGCTTAGTTTTGGTGGTTAAGTTTTAATGCTTAACGTGCAGCCCGCATTCTTTATTGAGCGGGTCTTCCCACCACCAGCGGCCAGCACGAACATCCTCGCCAACAGCAACCGCGCGCGTGCATGGTGCACAACCGATACTCGGGTAGAACTGGTCATGCAGCTGGTTATACGGCACATTAAACATGCGGATATAGGCCCAAACTTCTTGCTCGCTCCAGTTACTAAGCGGATTCAGTTTTTCGAGCTGATTGCCGGCATCAAACTCGCGCAACGGCAAATCCACCCGGGTCGTTGATTGCTCGGCACGCATGCCGGTGATCCAGGCTTTTTTGCCACGCAGCGCACGTTGCAAAGGCTCGACTTTACGCATATAGCAACAGGCTTTACGTAAGTCTATCGATTCATAAAAGGCATTGATGCCATTGCTGCGCACATAGCTTTGCACCGCTTCCGCCTGCGGAAAAAATATTTTGAGCTTGGTGTTATAAGTCTGCTCGGTGGCGGCAATTAAGTCATAAGTCTGCGTTGGCAGCCGGCCGGTATCCAATGAAAAAATCTCAATGGCCAATGACTCGCGCAAAATAATATCGGTGAGTACCATGTCTTCTGCACCCATGCTGTTGGCAAAGGTTAATTCATGCTGGCTGCCGAATTCTGCTACCGCCGCTTGCAGTAATCCGAGTACATGGCTGCGCTTGTGCGCAACCGCTAGCTGTAATTCTGGCGTAAGCTCAGGAGTCGTTGCCGGGTTGCTGGCGGCAGGGCGCAACATCGAGACTTCACCACTCATAAGGCTGCTCGGTTGACGCGGCGCCACACGGGCAAGGCGTTATCGACCGCACCCTGGTACGGCTCGGTAAAATCAGTTAAGCTGGCTAAGGCCTCGACGGCATTTCTGTCCGCACGGATTAGATAGCTATCAAAACCTGAGCGTTTTAAGAAAAATAACTGGTCGCGCAATACATCACCGATAGCGCGCAAGGTATTGTTAAAGCCAAAACGACTACGTAATAAATTACCCACTGAAAAAATGCGGCCGTCAGCACAACGCTCAACATAGACTGCAATCAGTGGAAAGATATTGAGATCGGGCTCAACGGCGACCAAAGCCTCGGCCAGTTCATGCGTCGCCAGCCAAATGCCGATTTCACCTGTGGCAACGCGTGCCGCAAGCTCGTTTTTACGCGCGATATACACTGACATCGGGATCAATACTAATCCGCTTGCCGGGATTTGAGTGTCAGCAATCTGCTCGGCGCTCACCGTGTTTTCACCGGTGGTCTTAAATACCACTACTTTGCCGGCTTGCATGCGCACGACTTCTTCAACTTTTGGCAACTGGACCCAAGTCCAGTCATCATCAATGATGGCATTTTTATAAATTAAATTAGACATGGGCAGCCTCAGTGCTGGTTTCATTTACGGCATAAACATGGGCTTTAAACGGCGCAACACCAATGCGGCGCACGGTATCAATAAAGCGTTCTTCCGCTGTGCGTTGTGCAATATAAACGTCAATTAAACGCTGTACTACGCCCGGCATTTCGTCAGCCGCAAACGACGGTCCGATCACGCTGCTAAGACTGGCATCGTTACCTTGCTTGCCGCCAATAGACACCTGATACCATTCAGAACCATCTTTATCTACACCTAAAATACCAATATGACCAACGTGATGGTGGCCGCATGCATTCATGCAGCCGGAGATATTGAGCTCAAGCTCACCGATATCATGCAGGTAATCGAGGTTGTCGAACTGTATTTGTATCGCTTCCGCAATCGGGATGCTCTTCGCATTGGCCAGTGAGCAAAAGTCACCGCCCGGGCAGCAAATAATGTCGGTCAACAGGCCAATATTAGGGGTAGCCAGATCGTGCGCACGTGCTTGTTGCCACACAGCAAATAAATCACTGAGCTTGACGTCAGCCAGAATCAGATTCTGTTCGTGCGATACGCGTAATTCGGCAAAGCTATATTGCTCGGCCAAGTCAGCCACAACGTGCATCTGTTCGCTGCTGGCATCGCCTGGCGCTTTGCCATGCGGTTTGAGCGACAGCGTGATTGCGCGGTAACCGCTTTGTTTATGGGCATGCACGCAGCGCTTTACCCATGCCGCAAAGGCACGGTTGCGGCCAAGCTCAGCTTCAAAACTGGCGTCGGTAGCGGGCAGATTTTCGTAGGGCATGGCGGCAAAATGCTGCGCCACGCGCGCGAGTTCCTGTTCAGTAATGGTATTGGGTGCGTCTTTAAGATGCAGCCATTCGGCTTCCACTTGCTGGCGGAACTCGTCTATGCCGAGTGCTTTGACTAGAATCTTGATCCGCGCTTTATAACTGTTATCGCGGCGGCCGTGCAGGTTATAGACGCGGACGATGGCTTCACAATAAGTCAGCGCATGTTGCCATTCGAGGTGTTCGCGGATGACGCTGCCTAAAATTGGTGTGCGGCCGAGACCGCCACCGACCCACATTTTGATCGCAACTTTGTTGGCGCTATCGAGATAAAACTCCATGCCGATATCGTGCATTTGCACCACAGCACGATCTTGTTCGGTACCAGACACGGCAATTTTGAATTTACGCGGCAATAAGGCAAATTCCGGATGGAACGTGCTCCACTGGCGGATCACTTCAGCCATAGCGCGCGGATCGACTACTTCGTCTGGCGCGACGCCAGCGAATTGGTCGGTGGTGATATTACGGATGCAGTTGCCTGAGGTCTGAATCGCATGCATTTGTACCGTTGCCAGCTCGGCAAGTATGTCTGGAATGGCTTCCAATTTCGGCCAGTTCAGTTGCAGGTTTTGGCGGGTGCTGAAATGACCGTAACTGCGGTCGTAACGCTCAGCAATATCGGCGAGCTTGTGTAACTGCTGGCTGGACAGCATGCCGTAAGGCACGGCGATACGCAGCATAGGCGCATGGCGCTGAATATACAGGCCATTTTGCAAGCGTAACGGACGGAACTCTTCTTCTGAAAGTTCACCGGCTAAATAGCGGCGGGTTTGATCGCGATATTGGCTAACGCGTTCGTCGACTAACTGTTGGTCTATTTCATCGTATTTATACATAGCGCTTATTTCAAATCTTTCAGACAATTGAACATTTTAATGGAAAACGAGCTTTAAGCCCACAAATATCAGTATCAAGGCCAAGGTATAGCGTACCCAATGTTCGGCTATTTTTGAGCTTAAATGGCTGCCGACCCAGATACCTGGAATAGAGCCGATCAGCAGGATACCGAGTAATTTGTAATCTACCGTACCTAAGCTGACATGGCCCAGGCCTGCCACCAAGGTTAGCGGAACGGCATGGGCTATATCGGTACCGACTATTTTATTAATCGAGTATCTTGGGTAAATCATAAATAGTGCGGTAACGCCCAGCGCGCCGGCACCTACCGAGGTCAATGTGACCAGTACACCTAAAATCAGACCTAAGATAACCGTGAGTGGCGCGGTCCAACTGGCTTTGATCCAGCCATGCGTCTTAGAAAACTTAATCAGTTGATTACGAAATATGACCGATAGCGAAGTCAGCAGCAGGGCGATGCCCAGCCAGAATTTAATTGCTGAAACCGCTGCATCTGAAGCTATGTCCAAATCTTTTAAATATAAAGTGGTAATAATCGAGGCGGGTACACTACCCGCAGCTAATAGTTTAACAATGCGCCAATCAATATTGCCTAATTTGCCATGCGCAAAAATACCTGCGGTTTTAGTGATCGAGGCATAAAGCAAATCGGTGCCGACCGCAACTGCAGGCTGCACATTAAACAGTAACATCAGTATCGGTGTCATCAGGGAGCCGCCGCCGACGCCGGTCAAACCGACTAACACGCCGACTATAAAGCCAGAAAATATATAACCAAATTCCATAGGAAGTATTCGTCAATTAAAGCAAAAAAATGCAAGCCTGCGACTATAGCAGCTAATAATAAATCGGTTTAAGAATATGTTATTCTATGAATATATGTTTTTCTTATATAAAACACTAACAGTGTTTTGCATAAAAGAACCCACAGAAAATGCTAAAAATATTGAAAATGGCAAAAATATGAAGCTACAGCAATTACGTTATTTGCATGAAGTTGCACGGCAAGGTCTTAATATTACGAATGCGGCGCAAATTTTGTATACCTCGCAGCCCGGGGTGAGCAAGCAAATTCAGCTGTTTGAAGAAGAGCTTGGGCTGCAGATTTTTCAACGTAATGGTAAACGTCTCAGCGGCATCACAGCCCCTGGTGCTAAAATTCTAAGGTTGGCGGCAAAAATAATGCTTGATGTTGATAATATTAAGCGTGTCGGTGATGAGTTTACCAATATTGATAGCGGTGCATTCACTATTGCCACCACGCACACGCAGGCGCGCTACAAGCTGCCGGCAGCAGTCAAAAGCTTTGTCAGCCTGTATCCGCAAGTTAAATTGAATATCCATCAGGGTAACCCGAGCCAAGTGGCAGAGCAGGTGGCTAGCGGTGAGGCCGATATTGGCATCGCCACCGAATCGATCAGTGACTACGATAGCCTGTTATGCTTGCCTTGCTATCAGTGGAACCGTTGCGTCGTCGTGCCGCTAGGTCATCCATTATTGTCTGCCGGTGAACTCACGCTCGCCAAGCTTGCCAGCTATCCATTGATTACCTACGATTTTGGTTTTACTGGCGGTACTTTGGTGTCTAAGGTGTTTGCAGAGGCCGGTCTAACGCCTAATGTAGTGTTGACGGCGATAGATGCTGATGTCATTAAAACCTATGTGAGTTTAGGTTTAGGAGTAGGTTTGCTCGCCAATATGGCCTACGACCCTGAGCGTGACGCGCATTTGGTGCGCCTCGATGCGAGTCATTTGTTTCCTGATAGCACAACCTATTTGGGGGTGCGTAAAGATGCATTTTTGCGCGGCTATATGTATGGTTTTATCGAGCTGATTGCACCGCAATTTAATCGTGCTGCGGTTGATGCCGCGCTTAATGTCGATGCTTAAATCATGCTGTTAATGTTGGAGATTGATAAATGTTACTAAAAACTTTATGCCTAGTTTCGTTGCTGCTCACAGCTTGTGCAACCCCAGCCACTATATCAAAACCCCAGTTTATAGGTAGCGTTAGTGCTGGCATGGCGGCGATTGATCCGACTAGCGCTATTTACGAAGTGGCGGTGCAAGATGGCGTCAGTTATCAGGATGTAGTCGATAGCCTGAAAAGCCTGAGCGAAGCTAATAATTATGTTAATCCGGCTAATTTTCCGATTGGGGAGCATATCAAGCAGCGCGGTATTGATCCACAGGGCATTAAAGACGTGCACAGCTTTTGCAATTTGAGCTTAGGTACCGATATTATGCTCGATCACCCCGAGTTTCTGGTGTTTGCCCCATGCCGCATCGCTATTTATGAAAAACCGGATGCGAACCATAAGCTGAAACTATACCTGGCGCTGGCACGCCCCACATTTGATTTGCACAGCATTAAGCAGCCAACGCCAAGAGCAATAAAAGCGGCACAGGCGCTAGAAACGACCTTGCTGCAGATCATATATAAAGCCAGCAAGGGTGACTTTTAGTGCGTAGCATGTATGTTAATGTTGGCCTTTTGACCCGCAGCTGACAGTCTTGCATACCATTTTAAGCGCAGGCTTTGCCGAGCAAACCATTAACAAATCGCGTTTTATCGCCATGGCAGTAAGTAGTGGCAGCGAGCGCGAAGTTGGTGCTGCCTTGCGTGCGTTTGCAGCTAAATATCCGACCGCGCATCATCTGGCTTATGCGTTTCGCATTAAACCTGAAGCCGAGCCATCTGCTGACCAGTCTCCCGCTCAGACTCAGGGCATTGTGCAGCGTTTTTCTGATGCTGGTGAACCGACCGGTACAGCAGGTATGCCGGTGTTAAAGCTGATCGAAGGTCGCGAATTAATCAATGTCTGTGTTGCCGTGATCCGCTATTATGGCGGCATTAATCTGGGCACTGGCGGTTTAGCCCGTGCCTATGCCGGCACCGCCAAGCTCGCGCTTGAGGCTGCAAAAATAATGCCTTTTGTCGCCATGCAAACTGTTAACTTGACTATACATTACAAGCAAATGGATTTATTGAGTCGGGCTGTGGCTGACTGTAATGGCAGTATTCTGCGCAAGGATTTTAACGATGAGATCGATTTGCTGTTATCGTTGCCAGCGGATCTGGCGCCAAACTTCTTGCAGCGTTTTCAGCGGCATAGCCCGTAAATAAACCACTCAACAAAGCTTAAGATTTGAGCAAAATTTCACCCGTGCACTCATAGATTAGACATAATGCCGATGTTGCCAAAAGTTTACTTAAATATTTCAAGACCACTATATATTTCAAGACCGCTATCATAACGATTATGACTAAACATTCCCCAGCTTTGCCGCCAACGATTTATGAAATAACAGCCTGGATTTTAACGGCAATCGCCATGATTTTTGTGGTGAAGTTCAGCCTGCTGCCGGCTTTGCTGGCCGGCTTGCTAGTCTATGAACTGGTCCACATTATTACGCCGTATATTGCACGCCGCTTGCCAAGTAAGCGGCCGAGCAATCTTTCTAAACTATGGGCCATTGGTATTCTGGTGATTATCATTGTCAGTCTGTTGGCGCTGGCCGGTGCCGGTCTGGTGGCTTTTTTAAGGTCAGATTCCGGCAGTGTAACCGTGCTTTTGGCGAAAATGGCGCAAATTATTGAAGACTCACGCAAGATTTTGCCGGGCTGGTTGCTGGAACATCTGCCGGCAGATGCCATTACTTTCAGAGCCAAAGCCGCCGACTGGCTGCGCACCCATGCCAATGAATTACAGGTGGTCGGTAAAGAAGCTGGGCGTATTACCGTACATATAATGATCGGCATGATCATCGGCGGCATGCTCGCCTTGCGCGATGCGATTGTCATCGACCGCTTTAAGCCGTTTGCGCGCGCGCTGGTGGAGCGCGGCAGTTTGTTTAGTGATGCCTTCGGCCGCGTTGTATTTGCGCAGCTGCGTATTGCTGCCATCAACACCGTGTTTACCGGCATTTATTTAGCCGTGGTTTTACCGCTGATGGGCATACATCTGCCGCTGATTAAGACCATGATCGCGATTACTTTTCTGGTGGGTCTACTGCCGGTGATCGGCAATCTGGTTTCTAACACCATCATCGTCGTCGTCAGCCTGAGCCACTCTCTGGCGATTGCCATCGGCTCCTTGCTGTTTCTGATTGTGATACATAAGTTTGAGTATTTTTTGAATGCGCGCATCGTCGGCACCCAGATTCGCGCCAACGCCTGGGAACTGCTGATTGCGATGCTGGCAATGGAGGCGGCGTTCGGTTTAGCGGGTATTGTCGCCGCGCCGATCTACTATGCATATATCAAGGCAGAATTGCGCGCACGCGATCTAGTCTAGTAGATTAATAGTCTAGTGGACTAATAGCCGGCTAAAAACGTAAACATGCCACAAACAGTCCACGTCTAAGTCGGCCGCTATTAATTTTTGAGTGTATAGAAGCGGTTTTCTAGCGTTTTACCGGCTTGTATGCGGTCGAGTTTGCTGCCGATAGCCGCGTCTAATGCCGTGAGTCTGGCGTCAGGATGCGGATGGGTTTTGAACAGCAGGGCGACGCTGTCATCATTAGCCTTAGTCTGGCTTAAGGTTTGCAGCACTTCCGCCAGTGCAAATGGCTCATAGCCGGCGCGTGTGGCGTAAGTGACGCCTAGTCTGTCGGCTTCAAACTCCGCGTTTTTATCCAGACTGCGTGCACTGATTTCAGCGCCGCTACCAATTGCCTTGCTGGCGAGTTGATTATTTTTAGCAAATTTCTCCGTTAAAAACTCCGCACCGACATTGAGTAGCTGCTGTTTTTGCAGCACTTTAAGCTGATGTTTTTTGACTACATGACCGATCTCATGGCCGAGTACACCGGCCAGTTGCGCTTCATTCGTCAGTTTGCGATACAGGCCTTTGGTGACGACGACATAACCGCCAGGCGCGGCAAAGGCGTTGACATCGTCGCTATCAATCACGCCAAAACGCCACGGCAGCTCAGCGCGCCCGGATTGCGAAGCCACCCAGCGACCGACGGCATTGACATATTTTTGCAAGGCGGCGTCTTTTACCAGCGGCGCCGCACCGAGCAAGTTGCCGGTAATTTCACGCCCGATAGCAATTTCTTCGTCCTGACTCGGGCTGTTCCAGTTAATCTGCTTTGCCGCCGCAGTGCTGCCGCTATCAGCTGTTTCTGCCTGCGGTTCTATTTGCTTGTCTATTTTTTCTTCGATGGTTTGTTTGAGTACATCTTTGAAATCGAAGGCCAGACTGCTTAGACTGTAGCTACTAAATAGAGCGGCCACGACTAAGGCGATACCGTGACGTTTGGACACTAAGTTTCTGGTCGATTTTTTGATTAAAATCTGCATTTTATTCTCCTGTCGCTGCGCCGAGATTAGCCGGGGTATTACTATTATTTTGCGTGTTAGCCGTTACCGGTGCGGCCAGCTCAGTCAATACGACGGCTTTGAGTTTGCCGGCACTGGCGAACTGTCGGCCCTGTGCCGTGCTTAAAGTGTAAGTTTCGAGCAGGTTTATTTCAGCGGCATTAAATTCAGCCGCCTTGAGTTGCTCGGCACTGAGGCCGCGAACGCCAGTAGTGGCAACAATCTGCCCGGTGCCGGCGCGGCCGCTGGCCAGCGCTAATACGCCTGCAGTTTGATTGACGCTGCTACTGCCACCACGTTTAACCGCAAGCAAGCGCACCCAGCCGGTGGCTTTCTTGGTTTTAACTTGCAGCCATGCGCCCTTTTTTTTCAGTATTTGCAGCGACTCACCGCGGCTAAAACTGCCGCTTACTTTGGCATCCGCAAACGGTTCTACACGCAGGCTGTCGTTTTTAAGGGCGCTGCCGCTTTCTGCGGCAAAACTTAAATTCGCCAGCAGCAGTGCAGTCACGCTGGCGGCTATTAGCAGTTTCTTTAATGTATTCATGATCAGAACTCGCTTTGTAAAATGTTGATATTAAGACTTTAGTATCTCAATACTGCGCTATTGCATGGGTCTAATTTGATAGATCTAACTTGATAATTGCCTGCGCAAACAAGCCGCGCCACTGGCTATCCAGCGCTTTTTCAGTGTTGAGCGTGCCGATGTGCTGCGCGTAGCGCACGCTAGTATCCTCTGGCATGCCGGCTTCGTTGAGCAGTTCAGGCAATTGCAGACCAAGCTGGTCTGCTGCCTGCTTTACCGCTGTGGCCGCCGCGGCATCGTCATGTGCAAATGCCCAGCTTACCATGAGCATATCGCCAAACAGACCCCAGATGCCACTTTGTGTGCCTTTGAGCAGCGCCACCGTCGCCGGTATTGGTAGTTTTTGCTCAATATGATGCTGCAGTTTTTTGCGCAAACCATCACTCAGCGCTTCACAACTGTCTATCATAATCGGCATCAGTAATAGCATGGTGCCTCTTTTGCCTGATTCAATATCATTGGCTAAAAAACGCTGCATGGCACGATCCGTAGCCAGCGCGTAAATTTTGGCCACACTGAAATAGAGCACAGCCCACGTAATCGGCCCGGTAAAATCAAGATAGCTATTGCCGAAGTTAATCGCCAGATAAGACAGTACCAATAAACCAATCTGGCTGCTGCTGAATATAGCCGTGACCTTGTCGCGATCTATGTTGCGATAAAACGCCAGCGCTGTCAGCCAGATCAGGATCAAGCTGATTAAAATATACGGCGTTTTGCCACGCCAGACTCGCAGGTAATCACCATTTTTAACGTTATCAATCGCCGTGGCTAAAATCTCAACCCCGGGATGTGCCTTCGCCATGGCAGTGGCTTTCAGGTCAAATAACGACGGCGCAGTCGCGCCGATAATGACAATTTTATTGTGAAATTCATTCGCTGCGCGCGTTTTAACCTGGCTGGCCATATCGGTGTAAACGTCGCTAAAAGTAGCGTATTGGTAGCTAAAAGGCTGGCCGCGCCAGTTAATCAGCATATTCTGCGGCAATGTTGCTGCATTTTCCTGCATAAATTCGCCGACTACCAGCGGCAAAGCCGGCAGGCGCCAGCCATTTTCATCGCGCCAAAGTTTATATTCACGCACGATGCCATCAACATCCGGATAAATATTATGTGTGCCCAAGCGCTTGGAATTGAGTGCGGCATCAAACAACGGTAAGACCACGGCGATCGGCTTTTTGGCGATGCTGAGGTCACCTAAAGTCATAGGTTTGATGCCGGGAATCATATCCGGCGTGACCTGGCTTAAATGGTCGCTGGCTTCAGCCAGGCGCAACATTGGAAAAAAGATGTTATCGGTGGCGGCGATCACTTCATTAAAGTAGGCGTCGCTATCGGGGTTATAGACATCGGCATCGCTGAATAAAATATCAAACACAATGGCTTTGGGCTGTTGCGCGGCTATGTTTTCGACAAACTCGGCAAATACCTGCCGCGGCCATGGCCAGCGTCCATAGTCTTTGGCCATCGCACTCAGCGCCGCTTCATTAATGTCGACAATCACAATGTCCGCATCGGGCGCGCTGACGACCAGACGATTTTTCACCATAAAATCGAACGCACGGTCGCGCATGTTTTCACCGACATGTAGCAGGCTGGCATCGAGCAGCATAAGCACAGTGAGCACGGCGCTTAAATACAGATAAAAATTGTTACGCAGCTTGCGTGTAATAGCGGCCAGCCAGTGACTGAGTTTGAGTTTAATCATTACGGGCTGTATTCCTCGTCATCATGATAGGCTGCGCTTGATTTGGATGGAGAGCGGGGTGTACATCATAAAATTTTTAAGCCGGGCAGGTTTTGCTATAATCAGCAGTCTTATCGGCTTAGTACATTTAGCTCAATAGTTAAAGCTTCAAGCTGAATGTTTTTTGCAATGCAGCGTTTTCGTGGTTGCATGCACATGCCGGCTTAAATGATCGCACTGCAAAATCGAAATACTAAACTAAAAACCATGACTTAGGCGATGTTGTCACGCCAAGTTGGCTAAAGCTTGGACGCAGACGATGCCAGCACTGCGGCTGAATCTCAGGAATTGAACATTGAAAAATAAAACCATCGCCATACTCGAAAACCGCGCCGGCGAGCAGCTGGCGGATTTGGTACGCAAGTATGGCGGCACGCCGTTTTCGGCGCCAGCGCTGGCAGAGATTGCGGATATTGATCCGCAACTCATCAGCGAGCAGATCGCGGGCTGGCAGCAAACCGTGCCTGATGTATTTATTTTTCAGACCGGAGTCGGCGTTAAGGCTTTGTTTGCCACCACCGACAACTTGGGACTCACCGATTCATTGTTGCAGGTTCTGGCATCGACACTGGTGGTAGCGCGCGGCATTAAACCCGGCGCCGTACTGCGCTCACGCGAGGTACGTATTGATTTATCTGCCAGTGACCCATTCACCACGACCGAGATATTAGCCGCACTCGCCATAATCCCACTCGACGGCAAAAAAGTAGTGGTGCAACGCTACGGCGATATCAACTTGGAGCTGCAGCAGGCACTTGAAGCGCGCGGTGCAGAGGTGTCAGAGATTACGACCTATCGCTGGAGCTTGCCGGAAAATATCCAGCCTTTAATTGACCTGATGGATGCGCTTGATGCCGATAAAATTGATGTGAGCTGTTTTACCAGCGCATCGCAGGTGTACAACCTGTTTGCGGTGGCGCAAAACCTGGAGCGCACAGCTGCGCTGCAAGCCGGTTTGAACCGCAGTCTAATCGCCTCTATCGGTCCAGTCTGCACCGTGGCACTGACCAAGTTTGGCATCCGCGTCGATATCGAGCCGCAACCACCCAAACTTGGCCCGTTTATTAGCGCTATTAACAGCGCCTTGGCCTAAATGCTACCGGCAATCACTTATCTAGATCTGGAAACGACCGGCGCGACACCGCTCAAGGACCGTATCACCGAAATTGCATTAGTGCGCTTTGAGCATGGGGTTGAAGTCGCGCGCTGGCAAACCTTAGTCAATCCAGAGCAGCCGATTCCGCCGTTTATACAACAGCTGACTGGCATCAATAATGCCATGGTGGCAGCGGCGCCGACCTTTGCCGAAGTGGCTGATAAACTGCTGAGTTTTTTAGAAGGCTCGGTATTGGCGGCGCACAATGTGCGTTTTGATCATGGTTTTATCAAGGCTGAGCTCAAACGCCTCGATATAGGCTTGCGCCAAAAAGTCATGTGCACGGTAAAACTATCGCGCCTGCTCTATCCGCAGCACCGTAGCCATGGTCTGGATGCGATCATGCAGCGCCATCAGATCACGACGATTGCGCGGCATCGCGCCATGGGTGACGTTGAAACCATACTGGCGTTTCTCGAGTCAGCAAAACTGGAGTTAGGCGCAGCGGCTATTGCAAACGCCGCGCAGCGTTTGCTGCGCGGCCCCAGTTTACCGCCGCATCTGGACGCCGTCATGCTTGAAGATATGCCGGAAGCACCAGGCGTCTACCTGTTTTTTGGCGAAAATGATTTACCGCTCTATATCGGCAAAAGTGTCAATATTCGGGCGCGGGTATACGCCCATTTCAGCAGCGATCATGCCTCGGCCAAAGAAATGCGTATCAGCCAGCAGGTGCAGCGCGTTGAATGGCAAGAAACCGCCGGCGACTTTAGTGCGCTGTTGTTAGAAGCGCGCTTAGTTAAGCAGCGCCAGCCGTTGCATAACCGTCAGCTACGTAATGAGCGCCAGCTGTTCAGCTGGCAACTCAGCACAAATATCAACGCGCAGCCGGTAATCAATTTGGTCAATGCAGCAGAGATTAATCCGGCTGAGTTCGGCCGTTTAGGCCAACTGTTCGGCACGTTCAAGACTAAACGCCAGGCGATAGAAGTACTGCGCCAAATCGCCGACGCGCATCACTTATGCGCAAAAACACTAGGTTTGGAAGCCGGCACTGGGCCATGCTTTGCCAGTCAGATCAAGCGTTGCAAGGGCGTGTGCTGCGGCCGCGAAGCGCCGCAAATACATTATTTGCGATTGCAGCAGGCGCTGGTCGCGCATCAATTAAAAGTCTGGCCGTATGCAGGAAAAATCGGCATCCGCGAACACAATCATGACAGTGATAAAACGCAGATTCATCTATTTGCCCACTGGTGCTATTTAGGCACGGTCGACAATGCCGCAGATTTGGCAGAAAGTGTGCAGCAAACGGTGGATTACAAGTTTGATCTTGATACCTATAAATTACTGCTCAAAGTTTTTGCTGCAAACAAACTGGAAATTATGCAGCTGCCGATACCTAATTGAAAAATGCTGATTGAATGGTACTTTCTGAAACACACTTTTTGAAACACACTTTTTTATACATAGTGAAGCCGTTTAAATCCAGGCCTCCGGAAATTTGAAGCACTTGGCACTGCCTGCCGTCATTCTGAGCGCAACGAAGAATCCAGAAGCTCTCTTATTTAGGCTAGCCATTTTTATTTATGCATCACTAGTTAAGCTGGATTCTTCGCCAAGCTCAGAATGACAGGCAAGCTACCATCGCAGTAACTATGAGGTGTCGCTCAAGCCATTTATGCAAAAAAACATTGCAGCATCCACCGCAATCACCGTCACCCGCCAACACCGTCATTCTGAGCGCAGCGAAGAATCCAGAAGCACTGTCAATGAGACTAGGCATTTTTACTGATGTATCACTAGTTAAACTGGATTCTTCGCCTAGCTCAGAATGACAGACGACTCTCCATTAGCGAAACTATGAAATGTCGCTCAAGGCGTTTGTACTAAAAAACATACTGCAACATCCACCGCAACCACCGTCACCCGCCACCACCGTCATTCTGAGCGCAGCGAAGAATCCAGAAGCACTGCCAATGAGACTAGACATTTTTACTGATTTATCACTAGTTAAACTGGATTCTTCGCCAAGCTCAGAATGACAAGCAAGCTACCAGCCACATAACTATGAGGTGTCGCTCAAGCCATTTATGCAAAAAACATTACAGCATCCACCGCTACCACCATCATCCGCCACCACCGTCATTCTGAGCGCAGCGAAGAATCCAGAAAAACTATCAACTAGCGCTCAGCTTTTAATCAATCAATTGCTTTGTCATCAACCCCAAAGCAGCTAAGCATTCTGCATCAGGTATAATTAAGGCCTATGATACAAATTATTATTTTAGTTACCGCCATCGCCATTTTCTTGCTACTGCTATGGCAGGTTTGGCGCAACAGCCAGCTGGATCAGAACAGCCTTATTCTGCAGCAGTTAGAAGAAAAACATCGCGCCATGTTGCTCGATTTTAATGATGGCTTAAACAAGCTGGGTGATCGTTTAAGTGCCTCGTCCAATGACAGCAGTGAGCGTCTGCGCACCAGTGTCGCTATTGAGCTGCAGGCCACGCGTGACACTATGCAAGCTTTGCAGTTGGCGCAAAATAGCAGTCTTGCGCTCACGCGCGAGACCGTGCTTGAAAAACTGCATACCACTTTGGCCGAGCAGGGCAAAGCCGAGCAGGAACTCATACAGTCGACCATGCGTAATGCCACCGTGCAGCTAGTCAGTACCATCGATAATCTGGCGAAAGCGGTTGATGGCCGCTTGGAGCTCATTGGCGGCAAGGTTTCGGAGCGCCTTGATGAAGGTTTTAAGAAAACCAACCAGACCTTTATTGATGTGATGGCGCGGCTGGCGACCATTGATGAAGCGCAAAAGAAAATTGACGGTTTAACCACCAATGTCGTGAGCTTGCAGGAGCTCTTAGGCGATAAGCGCTCACGCGGTGCGTTTGGTGAGGTACAGCTAGAAGCCTTGGTGCGTAATGTGTTGCCGGTCAATTCGTTCGCCATGCAGCATACATTTGAAAATGGCACGCGCGCCGATTGTGCTTTATTCCTGCCAGACCCGACCGGCACGGTCGCGGTGGATAGTAAATTCCCGCTGGAAAATTATCACCGCATGTTTAACAGCAAGTTAAGTGATGCCGAGCAATTGTCAGCAGAAAAGCAGTTCAAGCTCGACGTTAAAAAGCATGTCGACGATATTGCCAATAAGTACATTATTTCCAATGTCACTTCCGATGGCGCGGTGATGTTTATCCCGGCAGAAGCGGTATTTGCCGAGCTGCATGCCTACCATGCAGATGTGATTGAATATGCCATGAATAAACGTGTCTGGGTGGTGTCGCCGACCACGCTGATGGCGGTGTTAAATACGGCGCGGGCGGTGCTTAAAGACGTCGAAACCCGCAAGCAGGTGCATGTGATTAAAGAAGAGCTCGGCAAGCTCAGCAAAGACTTTGGCCGTTTTGATTTACGCATGAAAAAGCTCGCCGACAATATTCGCCAGGCGCATGAAAATGCGCAGGACGTGCATATTTCCAGCCAAAAAATATCGCAACGCTTTGCGCAGATTGAGCGCGTGGAGCTGACTAAAGTACCGGCGGCTGAGCTGCTTGGTTTAGACGATGAGTCCGATTTTTTAGATGATAATAAAGATTAACTTAATTATATAAGCTTATGAAAATTAAAATATTTTACTTTGCACGACTCAAAGAAAAACTCAATTATTCGACTGAAGACTTAGAGTTGCCGTCTGACCTGTACAGTGAAGTGTTGACGGTACTCAAACTCAAAGCGCATTTGGCCAAACGTGGTGACGTCTGGGGGCAAATGCTGCTCGGCAAACTCAAAATTCGCGCCGCCATTAATCATGAGCTGGTCGATGACAATGCCGTGATTGCCGATGGCGATGAAGTTGCTTTTTTCCCACCGGTCACCGGCGGCTAGATGTTAGCTAAGGTTTTAGTTAGCTCATGACCGTACGCGTGCAGACAGCAGATTTTGATGTTGGTTTTGAAATTAACCAGCTACGCCAGGCGCGCAAAGATACCGGCGCGGTGGTCAGTTTTGTCGGGCAGGTGCGCGATATCAATGATGGCGATGCCGTGTCGCAGTTAACCCTGGAGCACTATCCGGGCATGACCGAAAAAGCGCTGGCGTCGATTATCATGCAAGCTAAAACGCGCTGGGATTTTTTTGATGCCTTGATTATCCATAGAGTTGGCACCTTGCAACCCATGGAGCAAATTGTATTAGTGGCGGTAACTGGTGCGCATCGCGGTGAAGCGTTCAAGGCGTGTGAATTTATAATGGATTACCTCAAAACCGAAGCGCCGTTCTGGAAAAAAGAAGTCACGCCCGCCGGCGAGCATTGGTTAGACGCCAAGGATAGCGATGATCTGGCGCGTGAACGCTGGTCTGAGTGAACTTTGGTCTGAGTTAACATCGCAATCCATATTAATTTAAATTATTTTAACTAACCTTAGTCCTAAGTTATTAAAGGCTTTTATTTGATTACTCTATGCATACCCACCCAGGTTAAGCTGCCACCACGATAACTTTACATGGTCTTGAAAAGGTAATTTAAAGCAGGCACCTGAGTATTTTTCTGGGGCTTCAGATGTGATATTATAAGTCATGGCTGATAAAAAGATTATCGACGAATCTCATGTTATTTCCACTAAAAAAGGCAATGGCATACTGCGGCGCGAAGTTTGGGTTAATGGTGAAGGCTTAGTCACAAGATATAACCTAGCCTACATTAACCTGCGCTTATTTAGTGGCGATAATGGGCGAGTGATTGGGTTTGATAACGCACATGATTTTCATCATCGGCATTATTTCGGCAAAGTAGAAGCCGTTATTTTTACGAGTTTTGCGGAGATAGAAGTATTGTTTGAACAAGCATGGTTAGCGCTAAGGAGCGAATGATGCACATTAAAATTGAAACCACAGCAGATTTTTTTAGTAGAGGGCAAGCAGCCGCATCGTTGGCTGATAAAAACTTACTTTCCATAGAAAGTAAAGTAGTCAGCTTTGAAAATGCAGAAGATTTAGCCCGGCTAGTTTCTGCCGCAAAAATTGAACTTTTTAGATCAGTACGCTCGCACTCTGGCTCTATTACTGAGTTATCAAAACGCTTAAATAGAGACCGTTCAGCGGTTAAGCGTGATATAGATGTACTGCAGTCAATAGGATTGGTTGACGTGCTGACTATGAAAAATTCCGGTCATGGCACAAAAAAAGAAGTAGTTGCTTGCGATCAGCAAGTGTTTATGGCTTGGTAAATACAGCCGAGCACACCTTAAGTCTTAAAGAAATATTCACGCAATATGCGCTTACTCAAACTTAATCAAAAATATGTCAAAAATACTCAAACCTAGTCAGCTCACCATCAATATCGCTACGCAGCAGTTCCTATTTGCCGATACCTCGTCACTGATAGGTGCTAAAACCATCAGTGCGCAACATCAGGCCTGGATTGCGCAGTCTGATGCCAAAGTAGCGGCTGAATTTGGCTTGAATCTGCAGCAGGCCGGATTTAACTTGCTGGCACTGGGTGAGCCTGGCACCGGACGCACCACGCTGATGATGAGCGCGATGCATGAAGCTGCGGCCAGACGCAACGCCAGCGGTGCTTCGATGGCGCATGATCTGGTTGCCCTTTATCAGTTTGATGGCAATGGCAAACCATTATTCTTAAAGTTGCCGGCAGGTGCCGGTACGCAGCTCAAGCAGGCGTTAGACTTATTTATACGCCACTTAGCCAAAGAGCTGGCCAGTTTACTTGATGCTAAAGTCAAGCAAAACTCAATGGCGCCGGTGCAGGCGTTTTTAGAGGCGCAGCTGATTACGCTTAAAGCCAGCCTGACCTTGATTGATCAGGATAAAACGCCTACGCATTACTTTAATTTAATGCAGCAAGATATTCTGGAGTTTTTGGAGCTGTGGCAGCCTAGCCCGAGTGGTGACGGCGACAATAACTTAGAGGCTTTGCTTAGTGAGAGTTTCTTGGGCCGCTATCGCGCCAATGTCTTGGTTGAGCACCACTCCGGTCAAAATGCGCCGGTATTATATGATAATGATCCGGGCTTGCATTCATTGTTTGGTGGCGTTGAGAGCGCCGGTGAATCAAGCACTACGCCCGATTTTATGCGGTTGCGTGCCGGCAATTTGCTGCGCGCCGATGGCGGTACTTTATTGCTACATTTACGCGATATTCTGGCTGATGAGCAGAATGGACAGCAGATATTAGAAAAACTGCACCGTTTTATGCGTAACGGCACCTTGCAGATCGAAGATTTAAGCAGTAGCAGCAGCCAGGGCAGTAGTTTTGTCAGTGCACAGGCGGCTATTACCGTCACCGTCAAGCTGGTGCTGGTGGCAACGCGTGAAGACTATTACGAGTTGCTCGATGAGCAGCCGGATTTTTTCAGCTACTTTCCGATTAAGATCGAATTTGCAGAAAAAGTAAAAGCCAGTGCAGAAAATTATGCTGCTTACGCCGCTTTTATTGCACAAAAATGCCAGCATTTTAGCTGCCATCACTTTAATGCCGCTGCCGTGGCCGCGTTATTGCAAGCTATGCACCGGCTTGAAGAAGATCAAACGCGTTTAAGCACGCAATTTGCCGTACTCGAAAAACTGATACTCGAAAGCGCGGCAGCGGCAGATATTCGTGGTGCAACCGTGGTTGCGCTGGAAGATGTGAAGTCGGCGATCAACCGGCGCTATGCGCGCCACAGCTACATTGAAGGCCACATGCGTGACACCATAGTCGCCAATGAACTCATGATTACGGTGCAGGGCGATGTCGTCGGCCAGATTAACGGTCTCACCCACATCGATCTGGCCGATGCGAGTTTTGGCTCACCAGTGCGCATTTCCGCTAACTGCTACGCCGGCGGTCGCGATGTACTTACCATAGACCGTGAAGTCGCCATGAGTGGGCCCACACATGACAAAGGCGTGATGATACTGCAAAGCTGGCTGCATACTAATTTTGCCCAGCTCAACCCGCTTAACATGACCGCCGCGCTTGTCTTTGAGCAGGAATATAACGGTGTCGAAGGTGATTCTGCTTCATGCGCGGAGCTATTTGCCTTGCTGTCGTCGTTAGCGCAAATGCCGATTAAGCAGGGTATCGCTGTAACTGGCGCGCTCAATCAGCACGGTGAAGTGTTGCCAGTAGGCGGCCTCAATGAAAAAATTGAAGGCTACTTTAGAGTGTGTAAAGACATTGGCCTCGATGGCAAGCAGGGCGTGCTTATGCCGGAGCGCAATATGCGGCATTTGGTGTTGAGCGATGAAGTAATCGAGGCGGTCGCCAACGGTCAGTTTCATATCGCTACCATGAACAATGTAGCCGAAGGTATTTTTCATCTGACCGGACACACGCTCGAACAGGTGAACCAGCTGGCTGAAGCAACATTGCGTTCATTTAAATCAATTTTGGAACAAAACCTGCCGAAAAAATCCTAAATGGCAGCGCTGTTGTTTGCCTGTAGCAGCCAAGTTGGCAGACTGTCTTCACCAGCTTATTAGCAGTTTGGCTTACCTAAGCAGCACTAATAGAAGAAAATAATACTGTCACTAGTTTGACGGTTAGATATCCGCAGGAAGATGATGACCTCAAACAACAATGAAGAAGAGATTAAATTGCGCCTGGATAAGTGGCTGTGGGCGGCGCGTTTTTTTAAAACACGCAGCATCGCCACCACGGCGATAGATACCGGCAAAGTCCACGTAGACGGCGATCGCATTAAACCCGCCAAAGAAGTACACGTCGGCCAGGTGATCCATATCCGCAATAAAGACTTTGAAATAGAAATCAGCGTGCTGGCGCTATCTAACCTGCGTAAAGGCGCGCCCGAGGCTGCGCTTTTATATGCCGAAACTGCAGCCAGTAAAATCAAGCGCGAAAATGCCAAAATAACCGGCGAAGGCGATCATGCGCAGCGTGAGCGTGGCGCCGGCAGACCGACGAAAAGACAGCAGCGCGATATTAAAAAATTTACCGGAATAACCTATGGCGAAAACTGAACAGTTAACCAATTTGAGCTGCTTTAAAGCCTATGATATTCGCGGCAAATTGGGAGACGAGCTCAATGAAGATATCGCCTACCGCATTGGTCGCGCTTATGCGGTTTACCTGCAACCTAAATCAGTGGTTATCGGTGCGGATATGCGCCATAGCAGTGAGCCGCTAAAACTTGCTCTGGCAAACGGGCTGATGGATGCAGGTGTGGATGTCATTGATCTTGGCATGACCGGCACCGAAGAAGTGTATTTTGCAACCTTTCATCTACAAGTAGATGGTGGCATTGAGGTCACCGCCAGTCATAACCCTATGGATTATAACGGCATGAAGTTAGTCCGCGATGGTGCCAAGCCGATTAGCGGTGACACCGGCTTAAATGAAATACAACAGCTCGCCGCAGCCAATCAATTTGCAGCGGTGCAGCAACGCGGCAGTTTAATTAAGCAAGATGTGTTGCCCGCTTTTGTTGAGCATTTGCTGACCTATATTGACTTAACTAAACTGCGCCCGCTGAAGCTTGTGGTGAATGCAGGCAATGGTGCTGCTGGTCATGTAATTGATGCCCTAGAAAAGGCATTTAAGCCGCTACACATAGCGGTGAGTTTCATTAAAGTGCACCATGAGGCAGATGGCAGCTTCCCTAATGGAATCCCGAATCCATTGCTGCCGGAAAACAGAACGGCCACAGTGGACGCTGTTATCGCACATCAAGCCGATATGGGTATTGCCTGGGATGGTGATTTTGACCGATGCTTTTTGTTTGATGAGCATGGTGAATTTATCGAAGGTTATTATATTGTGGGCTTGCTGGCCGCGGCATTTTTAGCCAAACATCCCCACGAAAAAATTATTCACGATCCGCGCCTCACTTGGAATACGCAGAATATCGTTGAAGCCTGTGGTGGGCAAGCCATTATGAGCAAGACCGGCCACGCATTTATTAAAGAGCGCATGCGTAAAGAAAATGCAATTTATGGCGGCGAGATGAGTGCGCACCATTACTTTAGAGATTTTGCCTATTGCGATAGCGGCATGATTCCCTGGCTGCTGGTGTGCGAATTGCTAAGTCAATCCGGACAATCGCTATCGGCGCTGGTGGCAGAACGTATTAGCTTGTTTCCCTGTAGCGGTGAAATCAACTTCAAGGTGAAAAACGTAGCCGATGCGATACAAGCAATTAAAGCGCATTTTATGCCGGAATTACCGAGTGTCGACTATACCGATGGCTTGAGCATGAGTTTTGCCGACTGGCGATTTAATCTGCGTGGATCAAATACCGAGCCGTTGCTGCGATTAAATATTGAAACACGCGCGAATAAAATGCTGGTAAAGCAAAAAGTGGATGAAATTTCAAGCCTGATAGAACGTTTATAGTTTTATCATTCGTTCTTAGTGAATCACAGTGTTTTTGATTGACCAGTGTTTTTGATTGACAGGCTAAATGCATTTTTTTACTTTTTTACTTTTTTACTTTTTTACTGGATACTTCGCGCTGCTCAGTATGACGAACCTCACAAGTAATGCCGTTGCGCTGCGTGCAACCTTTTCTCTAGAAGCTTATAACCTGACTAAAGTTCAACGAAGCCATTAAACGCACTTAAACTCACCCGTCATACTGAGCGCAGGGAAGTATCCAGAAAGCACCTAAACTCATCCGTCATACTGAGCGCAGAGAAGTATCCAGAAGGCTTTAAGAATGACAGTTTAAACTAGCCCAGCCCGCATTAAGATTAGAATTTAACGTTCTTGTTGTAGTGAAATCCCTGGATACTTCGCGCTGCTCAGTATGACGAACCTCACAGGGTAATGCCGTTGTGCTGCGTGCAACTAGATCTCAAGAAGCTTATAACCTGATCAAAGTCCAACGAAGCCAATAAAAGCACCTAAACTCACCCGTCATACTGAGCGCAGCGAAGTATCCAGAAGGTTTTAGAAATACATGTCAAACAGCATGTAAAACCTTCCACTAATCAGCGTCCAATTGTTTCCCCTTTTTTGTCATGGTGAATGCGACTTTTAAATTGCTCAAAACATTACATTTTTACTGGTTGCAACGGTATCCTTTTTAGATAAAAACAACCCCATTACTGGAATTAATATTGGCAGTGATTTTTTATATGATTACAACGTGCATTATTAATAAGCCGTTGATTCTAAGCGTGAGTTACGACTTATTTTGATCAATATTAATTATTAAAAAGTAAAGCTAGCTTTACTTTTATTGTTTGTATCGCTATATTATAAAACATGAACATTTTAACAATTGGTGCAATCATCAGGAAAGAAAGAACAGCATGCGGCCTGAGTCAAAAGGCGCTGGCCGAGGCCTCACACGTCTCTAGGGTGACGATTGTAAATCTGGAAAGGGGTAAGGTTGGCGACATAGGTGCCATCAAGCTCTCTGAGATTGCTGAAATTTTAGGCACACCAATGTTCTCAAATGGAAAAAAAATGGACTTCGTCAAGGTGACACTCAGTAACATCAATACAAGCTACAAAAAATCTATGACAGTATCTGATCTTGAAAAACTCATGCTGAGCGGAATAGTCCAGCCAGGGCTTGAAGGGCAGGTGATGCATCTTATTGACGAAACACCAACTTCTTTGATAGCAGGAGCCGTCAAGCAACTTTCTGCTAAGAATAATACCAATGCCAAGATGGTCTGGAAGAATCTTGCGCACATTGCAGCCGAGATCAAGTCACCGAATAAGTTCTGGAGTGCTGTTGGCTAAGACCGCGCTAAATTTCCCAGATGGTCCATGGATAAGGCTTCTTGAGCAGGCATACAGCTTATTTGACGCTGTAGCTTCCGATGGTTGCACAATTCCGCGCTGGAGTCTTGGTGGAGGTACTGTGCTTATGTTTCACTATGCCCACCGCAAAAGCAAAGACATAGACATTTTTATCCCTGACCCTCAGTTTCTAGGTTTTATAAATCCTAGACTTGGTGGTCGCGGGGAGGATGTAACTTCCGATTACCAAGATACTGCTGAATATGTGAAGCTATTCCTGCCGGAAGGAGAAATCGATTTCGTTGCTTCATCTACACTCACCAAGAACCCCTTCGAAGATCATGTGGTACTTGGCAGAAACATCCTGCTGGAAACGCCAATTGAGATTGTGGCAAAGAAAATATGGCATCGTGGCGATAGTGCAACCCCGCGTGACCTGCTTGATCTAGCGATAGTGATAGATCATCACTACAGCGAGATATTGGATCATCGTGACGTATTCGTAAAGAATATCGTAAAATTTACTGATCAATGTGCATCTCGCAAATCCTTCATGCTGCCAGTATTCGAAGCCATTGAAAAAATAGAATTTAATCTGAGTTTCGATGAATGCTTGGAGCGAGTAAACTTCCTTAAAGTAGATCTGCTTAGGCTCACATCTGAGCAGTAATCAATAAATTAAATTTGTTACTAATGATTAACCACATATTGCGGATAGCCATTTTGAAGTGGCCTTTTTGTGACTATAACGGATGGGATTTTAGTAAATACCAGTGTTTTTGATTGATAAGCTAAATACATTTTTTAATTTTTACTGAATACTTCGCGCTGCTCAGTATGACAAGTCACTCAGGGTAATGCAGTTAAGCTGCTTGCAGTTATATGTCTAGAAATAATTAACCTTACCCGAGTGCAACGAAGTCTCTCTAAATACCTAAACTCATCCGTCATTCTGAGCGCAGCGAAGTATCCAAAAAGATTTTTTGAAAGACAGTTTAAATAGCCTTAGCAGGCAACTAAACAGTAATTTGTAACGTTATTGTTATACAAAATCCCTAGATACTTCGCGCTGCTCAGTATGACGGGCCACATATGGCAAGGCTGTAATGCGGGGTGGAACCAGATCGCTAGAAACACACAACCACACCTACTATAAAGGGCATACGAAGACTCTAGAAACAACTGATATCACCTGTCATGCGGAGCGCCGCAAAGTACCCAAAACACAGTACGGCAGCGGTCATACTGAGCGCAGCGAAGTATCCAGAAGTTTTAGAAATACAATTAAAATTAGCCCTAGCAAGCATTAAACTAGAGTTTGTAACGTCCTTATTGCAGCGAAATACCTGCATACTTTGCGCGGCTCAGTATGACGGGTTGGGTTGGTTAATTGTTACTAGATACTTCTGTGCCCTGTGGCGTTTGTCATACTGAGCGCAGCGAAGTATCCAGACTTTAAAAGGGAATACCCTTGAGCAAACAACCCGCTATTTACATCGTAGCAAGTCAGCGTAATGGCACGCTTTACATTGGTGTAACCAGCAATCTGCCGCAACGTATATATCAGCATAAACATGGTCTGATAGAAGGCTTCAGCAAAAAATATAACACCAATATTTTGGTTTACTTTGAATTATATGAAGATATGCTCACGGCAATTAATCGTGAAAAATCACTCAAAAGTATCACTCGCAAAAAGAAAATCGCTTTAATTGAATCTATCAATCCACAATGGGATGATTTGGCAGTTAAATTAGAAATTCTTAGGCCCTAATTAAGATGGCATTACTGGATTCTTCGCTGCGTTCAGAATGACGGCCAAAGGTCTATGGTTGTATATTTGACCTGTGGTTTTCATGTTCGTCATACTGAGCATAGCGAAGTATCCAGCAGTTTTTATAAATATATTGGTAAAACTCAAAAATAGATAGATTTGGCAATGACCGCGAAAAGCGTGTAATCCTGTAATGAGGGCTGTCTTACTGGATTCTTCGCTGAACTCAGAATGACGGCAACGGTCTATGGTCTGTATATTGGGTCTGATGTCTTTGGTATTCGTTATATTGAGCTGCGCTCAGAATGACGGCAAAGATCTATGGTCTGTATATTTGGTCTACGGTATTTCATGCCCGTCATACTGAGCATAGCGAAGTATCCAGTGACTTTCTAGTAAACCCCAATCAATATATTAATATTTGTGACAATCGTTTGTATAACTTGTTGCTCTAACATTATTTTGTTTGTAAAATACTGTTCAACTGATGAACGCACATAATGGCCTTGCTATAAATGCTAACCGACGAATACCGATACAAAATACTAAAGATGATAGAGACCAAGCCTGAGCTCACTCAGCGCGAGCTCGCTCGAGATTTAGGTGTTAGTCTGGGTAAAGCTAATTTTTGCCTTAAGGGCTTAATTGAGGTCGGCTTAATCAAGGCCACCAACTTCCGTAATAGCCACAATAAACTCGCTTATATGTATCTGTTAACGCCTACAGGTATCGAGGCAAAATCCAGCATCACACTGCGCTTCTTAAAGTCAAAAATGCAAGAGTATGAGTTACTGCAAGCAGAAATTAGCTTATTAATGCAGGAAGCCAAATCCGATCTAGGTTTAAACCAACTTTCGCAGCAAGAGCCCGATATCCATCTTCCGCTCACCACGGTAAAGACGCAGCAAGCATGAAAAATCGTTACGCGGTGATCCTTTGTGGTGGTTCTGGTACTAGGTTATGGCCGTTATCTCGCACCTTGAGGCCAAAGCAGTTGTTGGCGCTTAATGGTGAGCAGACTTTACTGCAGCAAACGGCTATTCGCTTAAGTCAACATGTCGATCCGGCCCATTTGTATACCGTAACGCATGAAGACCATAAATTTGAAGTAAAAGGGCAGTTAGCTGAGCTTTTTCCGCAAGCTATTGCTAATGTGCTCGCAGAACCCTGCTCCAGAAACACCTTGCCCGCTATTGCTTGGGCTACTTACCAAATTTATCAGCAGGATAAAACTGCGCTGATTGGCGTGTTTGCTTCTGACCATGCAATTGACAATGAAGATGCTTTTTTGCGTGCCTGGCAAACGGCAGAGCAGGCAGCAGAGCATGATTATCTGGTGCTGTTAGGCATTAAGCCGCATGAGCCTGCCACTGGTTATGGCTACATTATGCCCAGTGAGCAATTGTCCTTTGACAGCGCCTTGCCGGTACATCAAGTCGCGCAGTTTGTAGAGAAACCGGACCTAGAAAAAGCTAAGCAATTTGTAGCGGCTGGCTATTTATGGAATAGCGGCATGTTTGTGTTTAAGGCCAGCACTTTTATGCAGCTACTCGAAAAATATCAGCCAGAGATTTATAGCCAGATATGTGTAATGAATCCAGCTAACGTAAATGATATTTACAACCAGTTATTAAATTTATCCATGGATTATGGCCTGGCTGAAGTGTTAGCCAAACAAGGTGAAAAAGTAGCCGTTGTGCCGGTAGATATGGCATGGAGTGATTTAGGTAGCTGGGACTCAATTTATGCGCGTCATGCAAAAGATGCCGACAATAACGTCACCCATGGTGAGGTCATTAGCCAGGATACGCAAAACAGTTTGATTTGGACTGAAACTGGTTTAGTCGCCACCTTAGGCGTTAATAATGTCGTCGTGATTCAAACCGCCGATGCCACTTTAATCTGTGACCGCAGCCGCGCAGAAGACATTAAGACATTGGTAGCCGAAGTAAAAGCGCTTAAACCAGCGCTGACAGAAATTCACCAAACCGTGTTCCGGCCATGGGGCAGTTATACGGTGTTAGAAGAACGTGCCAACTTCAAAATCAAGCGCATTGTCGTTAACCCAGGCGCAAAGTTATCGCTGCAAATGCATAAGCACCGTTCTGAGCACTGGGTGGTGGTGTCTGGTATTGCCACCATCAGTAACAATGAAATTGAATATACATTACAAGAAAATCAATCTACTTATATCCCGCAAACGCACCGCCATCGCTTAACTAATAATGGCACTGAGCCATTAAGCATTATTGAAGTACAATGCGGCGCTTATGTGGGTGAAGATGATATTGTGCGCTTTGATGATAATTACGGAAGGTTAACCACCAAGTGAAAAAAGTTGCTTTAATTACAGGTATTACCGGGCAAGATGGCGCTTATTTAGCCGAGTTTTTATTAGGTAAAGGCTATATTGTGCATGGCGTTAAACGCCGGTCATCCTTGTTTAATACAGATCGTATCGATCATTTGTATCAAGATCCGCATGTAGATAACAAGAACTTTGTATTGCATTACGGTGACCTCACTGACTCAACCAATTTAATTCGAATCATCCAGCAAACGCAGCCTGATGAAATTTACAACTTAGCCGCGATGAGCCATGTAGCAGTGAGCTTTGAAACGCCAGAATACACCGCTAATGCTGATGGCATCGGTACTTTACGTATTTTAGAAGCTATCCGTATTTTAGGCTTAGAGAAAAAAACCAAGTTTTACCAAGCCTCGACCTCAGAGCTTTATGGTGAAGTACAAGAAACACCGCAAACAGAAAAAACACCATTTTACCCGCGCAGTCCTTACGCCGTTGCCAAGCTCTATGCTTACTGGATTACGGTTAATTATCGCGAGGCTTACGGCATTTATGCCTGTAACGGCATTTTGTTCAATCACGAGAGTCCTGTACGTGGTGAAACTTTTGTCACCCGTAAAATTACGCGCGCTCTGGCCCGCATTAACTTAGGGCTACAAGACTGCCTGTATCTGGGCAACCTCGATGCACTGCGCGATTGGGGTCATGCTAAAGACTACGTAGAAATGCAATGGTTAATGCTACAACAAGAAGTACCTGAAGACTTTGTCATTGCAACTGGCGTGCAATACAGTGTACGTGATTTCGTAAATGCAGCCGCCAAAGAGCTCAATATGGAAATTACATGGCAAGGCACGGGTGCTGAAGAAAAAGGCTATTGGCAAGACAAATGCGTCGTGCAAGTAGATGCTAGATACTTCAGACCAACCGAAGTAGAAACCTTACTCGGCGACCCGACCAAAGCTAAACAAAAACTAGGCTGGGTGCCAAAAACTACCTTTCATGAGCTGGTGGCAGAAATGGTGCGTGAGGATTATAAATCCGCGCAGCGCGATGAGCTGGTGAAAAAGCATGGTTACCAGGCTATGGATTACCACGAGTAGCATTATGCAAGACAAAAATGTATCAGATAGTCGCTGGCAGCAACGCTTTGCTAATTATCAAAAAGCATTTGCGCAATTGTCTAAGTTTCTAGCTAAGGGTGAACTAAACGAGCTGGAAGAACAGGGCTTGATACAGAGTTTTGAATATACACATGAACTTGCATGGAAAACTTTAAAAGATTTTTTAGAGAATAGTGGCAATATTGACCTTTATGGATCTAAAGATACAACACGTGAAGCTTTTAAACTTGGATTGATTGAAGATGGTGAAGGCTGGATGTTAATGATCCAGGATCGCAATCAAACTAGCCAGACTTATAATCCAGACATTGCCAGAACTATAGTGGATCATATCCGACAACGTTTTTACTTTTTATTTGAGTTGCTATTACAACATTTAAAAACTTTGCAACATGAAAACTAATGTATTAAGCGCGATGTGTGGCCTTAGTGAAGCTAATTTAGACAACGTAAATACTGTTTTTGCTAAACATCCAGAAGTGACTAAAGTTGTGTTGTATGGATCTAGAGCCAAAGGAAACTACCGGTTGGGTTCAGATGTAGATTTGACCTTATATGGTCATAACTTAACGAATGAGAAGTTGGGCGAAATAGCATCTCAAATTGATGATTTATATCTACCTTACACTTTTGATATTTCAATATTTAATCAGATAGATAGTCCTGAGCTGATTGATCATATTCACCGTGTAGGGACTGTTCTTTATGAGTCTTAAAATTTTAAGAAATAAACTGTTTTAACGTTATGAGACACTCTAATTTAAAAGATCTTAAACGAAAAACATACGAAGATAGCCGTCACCACAACCAACAGTCATTCTGAGTGAAGCGAAGAATCCAGTATCATAAGTAACCGTCATTCTGAGCACCGCGAAGAATCCAGTAAGTAACTTAGTGGCCATATTCTTAGCTATGCTCAGTATTTAGCCGTGTGTTGTTTTGGAAGGACAATTTAGAACGTACGTAAATCTAGTCAGTACCGCAACTGTTATAATCAACCGTAATTATTAGGGAGGGCAATATATGGGATACGCTGATGTGATTGCGCGAGAGGCTCAAACTTTACCACTAGAAAAGCAGGCCGAAATATTAGATTTCATTGCCTTTCTAAAGACTAGGCAGTTAGCTACTGTACTTCCTGTAGCACCCAAAACTGTTGGTGAGATTGAGGCGCTTTTCAAAAATGTTAAGGTAGATGTGAGTCATTACGTGTTTAATAGAGATGATGCCAATGCACGGTAAAGTATTTATTGATACGAATATTATTATTTACTCGTTAGGTGAAAACTCAACCAAAGCTCAAATAGCTGCGCCGCTGTTTTTAGATAGACCTTGCATTTCAACCCAAGTAATTTCAGAAACGGTTAATGTCACTACAAAACGTCTGGGTTTGGCCACGAAAGATGTGCGCCAGTTAATAAAAACACTTCATGGACTATGCCATATTGAATTAATTACTATGTCTACTATTGAAGAGGCGCTTAATATTCAAGAGAGATATAAATTCTCTTGGTATGACAGTTTAATTATTTCCTCTGCACTCGATGCTGGCTGCAGCACACTTTATTCTGAAGACATGCAACATGGTCAATTCATTGAAGGCAGGTTAGAGATAGTCAACCCATTTAGTTAAAATTAAATAAAATCAATGAACCTAAACACAAATACACATATGGTAGCCGCAACCACAACCAACCGTTATTTTGAGTGAAGCGAAAAATGAAGTACCACAACCAACCGTCATTCTGAGCACCGCGAAGAATCCAGAAAAGCAACTTATCAACCAGATTCTTCGCTACGCTCAGAATGACAAAAAAGTAATTAAGATTAAGCGGGTAAGTTTAGTAAAATGTGAATTAAATATTAAGTAATCATTTTGAAAATAATTTGTAGAAATAAATAGAACCAACATAACAATAAATAGAATCAATGAACCTAAACGCAAAAATATACACAGAAGGGCACCGTGGGCTAGTAGGCTCAGCTTTGATGCATCAACTGACCACTCAAGGCTACAGCAATGTTGTGACTCGCACCCATGTAGAGCTGTTTGGTAATTAAGCATAGATGAGCACAATTAAGTTATTTGAAACTAAGCAAGTCCGTTCTGTGTGGGACGGAGAGCTTGAAGTTTGGTTGTTTAGCGTCGTGGATGTGGTAGGAATTCTCACAGACAGTGCTAATGCTACTGGCTATTGGCGCAAGTTAAAGCAAAGACTTAAAGCCGAGGGCAATGAAACCGTGACAAATTGTCACGGTTTGAAAATGCAAGCTCCAGACGGAAAAATGCGACTTACCGATGTGGCTGACACCGAACAGCTTTTACGTTTAATTCAATCGATTCCGTCACCCAAGGCAGAACCTTTTAAACAATGGCTCGCTAGTGTAGGCTATCAACGTATTGAAGAAATGGATGACCCTGAGCTCGCGTTTGATCGTGCCATGGAGACCTATCTCAAAAAAGGCTATACCAAAGAATGGATTAATCAGCGGCTCAAAAGTATAGAGGTTCGTAAGGAGCTAACTGATGAATGGGAAACACGTGGAGTACAGAAAGGTCAAGAGTTTGCCATTTTGACCGACGAAATTACCCAGGCATGGAGTGGTTTGACTACAAAGCAATACAAGCAAGTCAAAGGGTTGAAAAAAGAAGGCCTGCGCGACAACATGACCAACCTTGAATTAGTGCTGAACATGCTGGCTGAAGCAACTACTACCGAGATTTCACGAGAGAAACAGCCTGAAGGAATAGATCAGAATCGAGTAATTGCCAAGCAAGGAGGCACCATTGCCGGCAATACGCGTAAAGAAATTGAAGAAAAAACTGGAAAGCCAGTGGTGAGCTCAAAAAATGCAAAACAACTTAAATAGCAAGATAAACGTCATCACAACCAACCGTCATTCTAAGCACCGCGAAGAATCCAGAAAGTAACTTAGCAACTAGATTCTTCGCTATGCTCAGAATGACAGAAAAGTAATTAAAAATAGGCAGGTAAGTTTAGTAAAATGTGACCTAAATAAGAAATTTGTAAAAATAGAACAAGAATAACAACAATTAAAATCAATGAACCTAAACACTAAAACATGTAGATAGCCGCAACCACAACCAACCGTCATTCTGAGCGCAGCGAAGAATCCAGGAAGTAAAATCGTAGTTAGCGCTTTGTAAAAAAAATAGAAATAACATAACAATAAATAGAATCAATGAACCTAAACGCAAAAATATACATAGCAGGGCACCGTGGGCTAGTAGGCTCGGCTTTGATGCGCCAACTACACACACAAGGCTACAGCAATGTTGTAACTCGCACCCATGCAGAACTTGATTTAACCAATCAAGCCGATGTGGCTGATTTCTTTGCAGCGGAAAAACCAGAATACGTGATTTTAGCTGCGGCAAAAGTTGGTGGCATACACGCTAACAATACCTACCCAGCTGAATTCATAAACGAAAATTTATTAATTCAAACCAATGTCATCCACCAGTCTTATTTGGCTGGTGTACAGCGCCTATTGTTTTTAGGTTCAAGCTGCATTTACCCGCGCGACTGCCCGCAGCCCATTAAAGAAGAATATCTATTAACCGGCTCGTTAGAGCCCACTAATCGCCCCTATGCTTTGGCCAAAATTGCCGGCATTGAAATGTGTTGGAGTTATAACCGGCAATACGGTACGCAATACTTAGCAGTCATGCCGACTAATCTCTATGGCCCAGGCGATAACTACCACTCAGAAAATAGCCATGTGATTCCGGCCATGATTCGTAAGTTTCATGAAGCCAAAGTGAACAATCAAAGCACTGTCATTATTTGGGGCACAGGTACACCCAAACGTGAGTTTTTATATAGCGATGACATGGCTGAAGCTTGTATTTTTATCATTAATTTAGCCGATAAACAATTTAAACCGCTCTTAGCCGCTGATCGCAATGATGGACTGCCGCCATTATTAAATGTAGGCACAGGCGCAGATGTTACGATTGAGGAGCTTGCTGAAGTGGTTGGTTCTGTAGTTGGTTATAATGGTCAGTTAGCGTTTGATAGTACAAAACCTGATGGCACTATGCGTAAATTAATGGATGTTAGTTATATAAATTCTTTGGGTTGGCGCTCAAGTACCTCGTTGTTTGATGGACTTCATCATGCTTACAAAAACTATGTAAAAATTATGGATCAATAATGAAAGCAGTCATTCTTGCAGGTGGGCTAGGTACTCGTATCAGCGAAGAAACATCTACTCGTCCAAAACCTATGGTAGAGGTTGGTGGTAGGCCTATTTTATGGCACATCATGAAAACTTACTCTGCCCATGGTATTAATGATTTTGTCATTTGTTGTGGTTATAAAGGTTATATGATCAAGGAATATTTTGCCAATTATTTCTTGCATATGTCAGATGTAACATTTGATATGGCTAACAATAAGATGGAAGTGCATCAGCAATATGCTGAACCGTGGAAGGTTACTCTAGTTGATACAGGTGAGGACACTTTAACTGGGGGTAGGTTGAAGCGAGTTGCAGATCATGTGAAAGATGAGCAAGCATTCTGTTTGACCTATGGTGACGGTGTTGGTGATGTCAATATTACCGAGTTGATTGCATTTCATTTTGCACAGAAAGTCAAAGCAACCTTAACTGCGACTATTCCGCCAGGACGCTTCGGTGCACTTGATATGGAGGGGCATAAGGTCAATAGTTTCCGCGAGAAACCTAAGGGAGATGGAGGGATGATCAATGGTGGCTATTTTGTTTTGTCGCCATCAGTCCTTGATTATCTAGTGGATGACCAGACAATATGGGAGAGGGAACCTCTTGAGCGTTTGGCTGAAGAAGGTGAGCTTGTGGCTTTCCAGCACCATGGTTTTTGGCAGCCGATGGATACATTGCGCGATAAACAACAGCTTGAAGAGTTATGGCAATCTGGTAAAGCTCCATGGAAAATATGGTCATGAACTCTACTTTTTGGCAAGGTAAGCGTGTTTTACTCACTGGGCATACTGGTTTTAAAGGCAGTTGGTTATCGCTTTGGCTTCAATCCTTAGGCGCTCAGGTTGTGGGATACGCGTTAGCTCCGCCAACAAATCCCAGCTTGTTTGAAGTTGCCAACGTTGGTCAGGGCATGATCAGCATCACTGGTGATATTCGTGATTTAACACATCTGCGTACAGTTTTTTTAGACCATCAGCCAGAAATAGTCATCCACATGGCGGCACAGCCTTTAGTACGTTACTCCTACCTAGAACCGGTTGAGACCTACTCTACTAACGTGATGGGCACGGTCAATCTGCTTGAAGCTGTAAGAAGCACCAATAGTGTCAAAGCGGTAGTGAACGTCACGAGTGATAAGTGTTACGAGAATCGTGAGTGGGCGTGGGGTTACCGTGAAAATGAGGCTATGGGCGGTTATGATCCATATAGTAATAGTAAAGGTTGTGCTGAGTTAGTCACGGCGGCTTACCGCAACTCGTATTTTCATCTTGAACAATACCAAACACATGGCGTCGCTATTGGCTCAGGTCGCGCTGGCAATGTCATTGGCGGTGGTGATTGGGCTGGCGACAGGCTTATCCCGGATATGATGCGCGCAATTGTGCAAGGACAACCGGTCAGCATTCGTAATCCGCATAGTATTCGGCCGTGGCAGCATGTACTTGAGCCTTTATCTGGCTATTTGTTATTAGCGCAAAAGCTAGTTGAAGAAGGACCAAGTTTCGCCGAAGGCTGGAACTTTGGACCGAATGATGATGATGCGAAACCAGTGGAATGGATATTAGATAGGTTAACTAATACTTGGGGTGAGGGTGCTAGCTGGAAATTGGATGGTGGCGATCATCCTCATGAAGCTCACTACTTGAAATTAGATTGTTCAAAGGCTAAAGCACGTTTGCACTGGCAACCCAGATGGAAACTTGCTACAGCTATTGAGCATATTTGCACTTGGCATAAAGCGCACCTTGCAGGTGCTGACATGCAGGCAATGTGTTTGCATCAAATACAACAATATCAGGCTGCACAATAACTAACTATAGGTTCGGGCAGTAGTCATTTTTACGATTAAATAATAAGGAATACCATTTTGGATAAATCTCAACAAATTCGCCAACAAATTTCTCAACTCGTAGACGAATATGCTGCCATAAAATATACGCCCAAGGCTTTTGAGCCAGGTAATACTGTTTTACCACCAGCAGGCAAGGTGCTAGATGCAGCAGAACTTAAAAACATGGTTGAAGCCTCTCTAGATGGGTGGCTAACTACAGGGCGATTCAACGATGCATTTGAGAAGCGCTTAGCAGAATATCTAGGTGTTAAATTCCTCATTACCACAAATTCAGGATCCTCTGCGAACCTGCTTGCATTTACTACTCTAACTTCACCAAGGCTGGGTGATCGCGCGATTAAACCCGGTGATGAAGTGATTGGTGTTGCTGCAGGTTTCCCTACCACGGTAAACCCTATTTTACAATTTGGTGCTGTGCCTGTGTTTGTGGATATTGAACTATCATCACATAATATTGATGCGAACAAGATAGAGGCTGCCATCAGCCCTAAGACCAAAGCCATTATGCTGGCACACTCTTTGGGTAATCCATTTAATATCAAAGTTGTCATGGAAATATGTCGCAAGCATGGATTATGGCTAATTGAGGATAACTGCGACGCCTTGGGCTCTAGATATAACGGTCAGTTGACAGGTACCTTCGGTGATATCGGTACGCTCAGTTTCTATCCCGCGCATCACATTACCATGGGTGAAGGCGGTGCTGTATTTACTAATAATCAGGAACTGAAACAGATTGCTGAATCTTTTCGTGACTGGGGTCGTGACTGTTACTGTGCGCCGGGTAAAGATAACACATGCGGCAAACGTTTTTGCTGGAAGCTAGGTAGCTTGCCAGAAGGTTATGACCATAAATATACCTATTCACACTTAGGCTACAACTTAAAGATTACGGATATGCAAGCCGCTTGTGGCTTGGCGCAGATGGAGAAGTTGGATAGCTTTGTGCAAGCCCGTAAAGATAACTTTGCTTACTTAAGAAATAGACTATCGTCATGTGAAGAGTTCTTGATTCTTCCTGAAGCTACACCCAATAGCGACCCTTCATGGTTTGGGTTCTTGATGACCATACGTCCAGAATCAGATATTCGTCGTGTCGACCTTATTAACTACCTAGACCAAAATAAAATTGGTACGCGTTTGTTATTTGCTGGCAATCTGACAAGGCAGCCTTACATGCTCGGCCGTAACTTTAGAATTAGTGGCGATCTCACCAATACTGATCTAGTGATGAACAACAGCTTCTGGGTTGGAGTGTATCCAGGCTTAACTGAAGAAATGCTGAGTTTTATCGCAGATAAGATAGAAGCATTCTTCGGTGTCAATTTCTAACTTATTAAGAATATTAGGATAGAGATTGAAAGCTTCTGACGCACTAACCAAATATCTGATTGCTCATCAGGTTCAAACTTGCTTTGAACTGGTGGGTGGGATGATCACGCACTTGCTAGATAGTTTTGCAGAATCAGGACAATTTAACATCATCTCGATGCACCATGAGCAGGCCGCAGCCTTCGCTGCGGAAGGCGTGGCAAGGCAGACAAAGGGTAAAAAGATTGCGGTGGCAATGGGAACCAGCGGCCCAGGTGCAACTAACTTAATTACGGGTATCGGTAGTTGCTGGTTTGATTCCATCCCTTGCTTGTTTATCACAGGGCAAGTTAATACACGCGAGCTCAAAGGTGATCGAGCCATCAGGCAACAAGGCTTTCAGGAGCTAGACATCGTTGAAGTGGCTCACTCGCTAACTAAGTATGCAGTGAGGGTTGATAACGTAGATGACTTGCTACCTGAATTACATAAGGCACTATCTTTAGCGCTCAGCGGACGCCAAGGTCCAGTGTTATTAGACATACCGAATGATATTCAACGCGCGGATATCCCAGATTCCGCACTAGAGGAATGGTTGAATAAGCCATTGGACATCAGACAAAGCACTGAAGTATCAATAAGCGATTTTAGTCAATTAACAGCACTATGCAAAGACTCGCAGCGCCCATTAATTTGTATTGGTGGCGGTGCTCGCTGGGCGAATGCAATGGATCAGTGGCTAACTGCCGCAGATGACCTCGGTATTCCCTATGTTTCAACCCTGATGGGTCATGAACGCGTGGTTACACGTAACAGTTATTTTAATATGATTGGCAGTTATGGTAATCGCGAGGCTAATTGGGCTGTGCAGCATTGTGATTTATTGATTGTAGTGGGTGCGCGACTTGATGTTCGGCAAACTGGTGCTGATATTGAAGATTTTGCTCGTCAGGCGCGTGTCGTCCAGATCGATATCGACCATAATCAATTGAATAATCGTGTTAAAGCTGATTTGAGTATTTGTGCAACCGCAGAAAGTTTTTTTAGCGTATGTTCATTACAAATAGACACGTTTCCTAATCTAGACAAAACCTGGTTAATTGAACTGTCAAAAAAACGAGATCAAGCTCAGCAGAATGAATATGAAGACTGGGAGATTAGTCCTAGTGAAGTATTCAAAAAACTTAATGTTAGTTTAGCTAATGTTGCAGTTGATTATGTGTGTGATGTTGGCAATCACCAGATGTGGGCAGCTCAAAGCTTGCGCTTGTCGTCGAATCAAGCAGTACACTACAGCGGTGGTATGGGGGCCATGGGTTTCGCTCTGCCAACGGCGCTGGGTGTTGCACTTCAGTCTCAGGGTAAAGTAGTTGTTATTACAGGTGATGGAAGCCTGCAAATCAATATACAGGAACTGGATACACTCAATCGTTTGGGATTAGACATGACGATTATCGTTATGAACAACTCCACGCTTGGTATGGTGAAAAATTTTCAAGACATGTATTTTGACGGGCGCGACCAATCGACAAAGAAAGGTTATAGCAGCCCTTTGTTCACCAGTGTTGCAGCGGCTTATGGCCTCGAAGCACATCGCGTGACTAACGCTCTGGAAATGGACCACACATTAAATCTGATTGCCGACCATAAAGGCCCGCTACTTATCGAGATTATGATGGATGGCGCAACAGAATGTCGCCCACGCTTAGCCTTTGGCTCTAAGCTGGATGAGCAGTTTCCTAAGCTAAAAGGTTAGCGAACCCAACAATATGATGAGGATAGCTATTTTAGGTGCGACCAGCCAAATTGCCAGAGATTTGATTGTTTCGTTTTCTTCTGAAAAAGAAAAACTACTACATTTGTTTGCACGTAGCCCAGATAACGTAACGAAATGGCTGGAAAGTGTTGGACTGTCAGGACGCTATTTGGTTGATGATTTTGCTGCTTTCGGTGAGCAAGAGTTCGATGCCGTGATTAATTTTGTAGGTGTTGGCAACCCAGCACAGGCATTGGCGATGGGCCGCGCCATTTTTGACATAACCTTATGCTTTGACGAGTTGGTTCTAAATTACCTGCAAAAGCATCCTAAATGCCGTTATTTATTCTTGAGTAGTGGCGCAGCTTACGGCTCGGATTTTAATGAACCGGCAAATCGCAACACGCCAGCAATCGTGGCAATCAACAATCTGGCACCGCACGAATGGTATGGCGTAGCGAAGCTACATGCTGAGTGCCGGCATCGCGCACATCCAGAGTTAGCCATCATAGATATCCGCGTGTTCAATTATTTTAGCCACACACAAGATATTGAGGCAAGATTCCTGATCACGGATATTCTCCGTGCTATTCGAGATAAAACAGTACTGAAAATATCACCAGATTACATAGTGCGAGATTTTCTGCACCCATCAGATTTCTATCAATTAGTCAGCGTGCTTCTTGCTGCACCAGCCATCAATAAGGTTGTTGATTGTTATAGCTTGGCACCGATAGACAAGCCGAGTCTATTAACCGCCATGCAAGAAGAGTTTGGGTTACGGTATGAAACAACCAAAGTAACTACAAGTATTAATGCCACAGGGAGTAAACCTCATTACTACTCAGTAAATACTAGGGCTGCTGATTTTGGGTATATGCCAACAATGACGTCTTTAGAGGGGATCGTAGTCGAGGTGGAGAAAATTCTGGATAGGGAAGCGTTAGCTCCGGGTAAGGCTAATATGAATTATAAGGAGTGTAGGATTTGATAGTTTTAACAGGAGCAACAGGTTTTTTGGGCAGTAATCTACTTGGTAAATTGCTAGCTGATGGCTATGAAGTTGCCGCGATTGTAAGAACTAATTCTAATCTCCATCGAATTGAGAAATGGATAGATCATAAAAATATCAAGCTTTACAATATTGAAAAAATAAATCTAAGCTTAATTTTTGAAGAAAATAAAGTAAATGCAATCGTACATACAGCAACAGAATATGGGCGAGGAGAAGGTGCAATTTCAAAGATACTGGAGCCAAATCTTATACTTCCAATTCGACTGATTGAGCTTGGTATTGAACACAAAGCAGCTTGCTTCATCAATACTGACTCATACTTTAACAAAGTCGGTAGCTCTTACTCCAATTTATTGAACTATTCACTCTCAAAGAAGAGCCTTTTGGTTTGGCTTCAGCAGCTATCAAATCGAATACGGGTTATTAATGTCACGCTAGAACATATGTATGGGCCTTGGGATAGTCGGTCAAAATTTGTTGAGAATCTGATTCAGGAAATCGCTGTCGAGCGTATATCACGAGTCCATCTGACTCATGGCCATCAAAAACGGGATTTTGTTTATGTTGACGAGGTCGCTGAAGCGTTCATCAAATTGATTGGATATGGCTGTAGCCACGACTTCACCTTTAAGAGTTTTGAGGTTGGAACGGGTAAAAGCATTCAAGTGCGCGACTTTGCACAAACGATAAAAGATATTTCTCATAGCTCGTCATTGCTCGGTTTCGGTGATATCGAATATCGCAGTGATGAGATAATGGATTCAAAGGCCGATATTAGTACATTGGCAGAGCTAGGATGGGTTCCAAAAGTTGGGATACAAGAAGGTTTGTCGCGGATACTTGATTGTTATGGAGTAAATGTTGATATCCGCTAACCTCAAAATCAGTATTGGTATTCCAACATACAATGGTGATAGATATTTAGCGGAATCAATTGAAAGTGTCCTATGCCAATTAGCTGATATTCCGGAGCAAACATTAGAAATTATCGTTTCAGATAATGCATCAACTGATAATACAAGCGAAATAGTTAAGAGATACGTCGCAATGTACCCAGGCATCGTTTTTTATATCAAAAATTCTAAAAATATTGGTTATGACCGAAACGTAGATAATTTATTTAAAGCAGCTAGAGGAAAATATCTTTGGCTATTAGGTGACGATGACATGCTTGTACCTGGTGCTCTGAAGAAATTTTTTTCTATTTCACAGCAATTTAAAGATGTGGCTGTTTTTGTTTTTTCCGTATCATTTTTGAATATTAGCAATGGAAGTAAGTTCTGGAACCGTCAATTTCAAGAAGACACTTTGTGTAGTAATGGAGATGATTTCTTACAAAAATCATTATGGGGAACCGCGGCTCTCTCTTCATTGTGTATTAGAAAAGATGATTGGAACAGCCAAACACTTGAGCAGTATTTTGGAAGTCAGTGGATACATATTGGTGGGATGATTGAAATAATGCGCGATCAAAATAATGCTTATATCATCGCTGAAGAAATGGTTGTGGTAAGGCTAGAAAATCCAAGGTGGTACGGTCACTTTGGCAACCAATTAGAATCAGGGTTAAAATATTTGGCCTTACTTGAATCTGCTACTAGTCTTAACTATGCCCCAGCAACTTTTTGTCGCTTTTTGGAGGCCCGTTATTCCGATAATCTTATGGGTATTCTATTCACAAAACCATCCAACTTTAAAGGCAAGGTGACTGTAGCAAAAATGATGACTCATTTCTTTAGGGCGAAATTAGGATTCTGGCTATTTCACCTCCCAATATTATTTATTCCAAATGTGATAAGCGACGCAGCGATTAATGTTGCGCGAAGAGCAAAGCGAATCTATCGGATGTGCAGGTCGTTATAAAATATACAGTACAAAAGTGGTTATTTTCATTTCTGGAAATATACTTTGATATGCAATATGTCGACTCAGATATAAGAGTCGCGTCACCCTATAGTATTTAAATATGAAAGATATACATCAATTACATTTAGCTGGGTAATTGGCTACTGATTAGTGGTTATCTGTCTAAGGATTGTGAGTTTGTTAAGTGAGTTTTCAAGTATTCAATTGTGAATGCTTATTTTTCAGCGTAACAAAATACAATATCTAGTTTGGTAGTATTAATAGACGGAAAAACGAAATGACAGGTAAAAATTTTATGGTCTATGGAATAGATCTATGACTATTTCATTATTTGAATATTGTTTAAATACACTGCATAAAAAACTTTTCTGCGGGCGATGTGAATCGAGATGAAAGATATAGCACTTAGCTCTCTAGCTAGAGTATTGGTTATAGTTTTTCAGTTGATTAGTATAAAGCTATATACCAATTACCTTGGTGCAGAACAGTTAGGTATATATTATTTTCTACTGTCAGTTTCTTATTCGGCTAATGCATTGTTGTTTATACCCGTAGATTACTATCAGCAGGCCAGCCTTGTCAAAGTGATGACCGCTACAGGTGGCATTAGACCAATCCTTAATTTTAATGGAAAGCTAGCCGCACTATATATATGTTTTTCCGTGTTTATGGTTGCTATATCTGCAGTTTTAAAGCCGAATTATATGGTTTATGTCATGCTTGTCACGGCACTGGCTTTTGCTATATATGTAATCCAAGCGCTAAGAAATACTTTGAATAATCTTGAATATCGGAGTTGTGTAACAATAAGCTTTATTCAAGAAGCTATTTTTAAAGTTTTATTTTTTGCCTTACTGGTTCAATACATCAAAGCAAGTGTAACGTTATTGGTCGTTTCATGGCTGATTTCGTTGGTACTTACAGGCTGTTATTTGACGTATAAAGCCAATATATACCGAATATTTCTTAGTTCTAGCACTTATCCAATATGCTTCAAAGAAGTCGTTGCATTTTCATATCCTTTTTCTATTGGAGCCGTTTGTAATTGGCTTCAACTCCAAGGCTACCGGCTTATCCTTGTACCATTGGGATTCGCGGAAGAGGTCGGTATTTTTTCCACTTTATCAGGCATTGGAAGTGCAGCGATTGGCGCAGCTTCTCTTATTTACAGTCAACAATTCATCCCCCAAATTTATAAAACAGCTGGACAATATACAGAAAAATATTTGAAAGGTGCTGTGACTGTAATAATTAGCGTGGCTTTTGTATGTTTAGGGCTGGGAGAATTCATGGTGAAAATTCTGACCAATCCATATTTTGTTCAATATTGGGGGCTGTTGATGTTTGGAGTCATTACAGATAGCGCATATATTATAGGTGGTGCGTTAGTAATTAATCTCAGCATATTAGGTCATACGAAAAGGCTTATTCAATATGCTTGGGTTGGGCTTGCATCCATGATTTTGTGTTTTAGCATATTGTATTTCACTGATAAAATATCAATCGTTACCTTGGGACTTCCACTATTGATTTCACAATGGATCGGATTGTTATATATGTATATAGACTATAAAAAACTAGCAGAAAAGTCTTCTTGTTAGTGAAGTATTCACAAAAGGCTCTGAAATGTCGATTTCTAATGTTACTGTTTTGCTTGAAGTATATAACGAAGAAGCTCGAATAGAGTCCTGCTTAAAAAGTTTTTCTTGGGCAGACGAATTGATAGTTTTTGACAAGCAATCTACAGATCGTACACGCGAGATTGCTAAAAAATATGCATCAGAAATTGTTTCTGTTCCATATACCGAAGCAAGTGAGAATATTGTTCAAAATTATTCTGGACGAGTTACTTCTAAATGGGTACTTTTTATTACTGCTTCAAGCCTTCTTCACCCACACTTGGCGGATGAGATTATTAAATTGACGACAGATGAAAATTTCGAGTTTGATGTAATTGCTATGCCCTATGGGATGTATGCATTTGGGATTAATGAAAGAAAATCTCCTTGGACTGGATTGAGAAAGAACACATTGATTCGAAGCTCAGCCATAAAGTTAAGTAACGAATTGCATCACGAGATTGGTTATACCAGTTCGAAAATTTACTACATGCCACTTATGGGTAATAGCGAAGTACTGTTCCACTGTACACATAAGGATGCAGCAGATTTTTTTAGTCGAACGATTAGATATACAATGTATGAGGCGAAGAGTACAAAATCAACAGACCGAAATCAGGCTTTGAAAAAAGCATTTTTTGAGATATTGAAATCGATTTTCACCGTACTTATACGCCGCCGTACATTTTTGCTGGGGTGGGATGGAATTGCACTTTCATTGGCTTATATTTGTAATTTTATAATGAAGTTTATCTATATATGGGATAGTCACCGCGAAAATGGCAATGTTGTCTATTCAGTTTTACGCAACAACATTGATAAGCTCTGGGATGAAAGAAATGCAAAATAAATCTTGTAGTTACTGTGGGGCAGGGGAAATACATTTATATACACGATTATCTTCTGCGGTATTCAAGGGTGATTACTCAATCGAAATCTGTGATAGTTGTGGTGTCGCCCTTACAAATCCAAAACCGAAAACCAATATAGTACATTATGGTGAGGCAATTAGAGATCAGAATGAGAGGGAAGTTGCTGACTTTAAAGAGAGTTCGCGAAAGGTTGTCGTTACTGCATTGCAACTTTACACCAATAAATATTGTACAGCACCACTTAGTTTGCTAGATATTGGTTGTGGTTTTGGATTTCTAGCTAGAGAGGCTAGAAGGTTAGGTTTGCATACTACGGGTATAGAACCCTCGGTCTCTATGGCAGAGTTCGCATCAAAATCTGGCGCTGAAATATTTGTAGGGTCGTTGTTTGATTTCAATTCCTACGAAAAATACGACATACTTCATCTCGAGTCTGTTCTTGAACATATCGAGGATGTGACTGGATTGTTAAATTTTTTGAGAGAGCATTCAAAAAACGATTCAATCATAATTTTTGGGCAAGCGCTTTATGATGGCCTTTTGCCAAAAATATTCAGGAAATTCTGGTATGGTTGGTCTCCAGCAGAGCACTTTTGGCATTTTTCAGAATCCGCATTTAGTCGATTACTTCTCACTAACGGCTTTGAAATTTTACAGGTGGAACGAACTAATTTGATCCACTCATTTTATTTTGGTCTAAAGCTAAGATCATTAATATTTCAAAACAGTAAAGCGCTGGTAAGTCTAGTTGCAGCAGTATTTAAATTGGGCGACCATGGATATTTCTATGTTAGCCGTCTTAAGTAATATGGAATATGGGATATCTTCCATTTTGTAGAGAAGGAAAATAAATGGTGTCACAACCGCTTATCTCTGTAATTGTCGCCGTTTTTAATGGTGAGAAAACATTACAACAATTCATTGATAGTTTTGCACAGCAATCCTATGCTAACAAAGAATTGATTGTTATTGATGGTGCTTCGACAGATGGTACGGTTAATTTACTAGAAGCTAACAGCAATCACATTAGCTATTGGGTGTCAGAGTCAGACAAGGGCGTTTATAACGCATGGAATAAAGGACTATTACAGGCAAAAGGTGAATGGATTTGTTTCATAGGCGCCGACGATTATTTTTGGGATACACAGGTATTGGCGCGTATGGCCGCACAATTGGCCGTGATTCCTAACAATATTCGTGTTGCTTACGGTCAAATCATGCTTCTCAATAACAACGGGGAACGTCTGTACCTGATTGGAGAGCCATGGAAAAAAGTAAAAGAAAGATTTAAACAGGTCATGAGTATCCCGCACCCATGTTTGATGCATAGACGTAGCTTATTTGATCAGCATGGAAGTTTTGACGAATCGTTCCGTATTGGCGGGGACTACGAATTGTTACTTCGTGAGCTAAAAGTTGCCGATGCCAAATTTATTCATGATGTCATTACGGTCGGGATGAGGCAAGGCGGGCTCAGTAGTACTCCGTCAAATGCTCTCGAAACGATGCTGGAAGCTAGACATGCTCAGAAAATCCACGGACTGTTTATTCCAAGTTTTTTTTGGATATTTGCAATTGCAAGGGTTTATTTACGCTTAGTGTTATGGAGATTATTGGGGGGGCGTAAAGCTAAGAAGCTTCTAGATTTTGCCAGAAGAATTAATGGATTACCTCCATATTGGACTAAATTATAAAATGTGAAGTTAAATTTAATAGGCTTCACGTTTTAATCGACGACTTAAATTGTTAGTAGTAAAGCACTGCTCACTTCAAAAAAGCCAGTTTATACATTGAGATAATAAAAATAAAAATGACAAGCAGATTATTTATTTATGCAACGAACGTGCACCAAGGTGGTGGACGATCTTTACTAGAAGCTTTGTTGCAAGCGCTTAATGGCAAAGTTAAGTTTATGCTGTTTTTGGATGACCGCATGCCAGCACAAAAGGATAATGCGTACAACGTTGATATCAAGCACGTAAAACCATCTGTAATGCAGCGGTTTAGTGCTGAGATACGGCTTGCTCAGAGTGTTGCATCAGACGATATTGTTTTATGTTTTGGTAATCTCCCACCATTATTCAAGCTACGTGGTCGAACACTAGTTTTTGTACAGAATCGATATCTTATCGATGACATTCCACTAAATGGGTTTCCACTTAAGGTGCGTTTAAGGCTTGCAATAGAGCGGCTATGGATATCCAAAAGAATTAAGAATGTTGACGAATTTATCGTACAAACACCGACAATGAAAAGATTGTTGGAGAAGAAGTTCGGCAGCAAAATACCCGTGCGTATTCTGCCTTTTATGACGGTGCTAGCTGGATATTCGCGTGAAATATTTCAACCAGCGATGCTAGAGAAAAGCGATTTTAATTTTGTCTATGTAGCCTCTGGCGAACCGCACAAAAACCATCAAAGGTTACTTGAAGCTTGGTGTCTGATGGCAGATGAAGGGATATTTCCCGTGTTATGTCTAACTCTCAATGTGACTCGCTTCGCCACTTTATGCCTAGAGATAGATGCACTGTGTCAGCATCGTGGAATAAAAGTGACAAATGCCGGCGAATTATCACATGAAGCTGTCTTGGCACTCTATGAAAAAGCGGACGCACTGATCTATCCATCAACCTTTGAGTCATTTGGATTACCTTTGATTGAAGCGCGACAGGCAGGACTACCTGTGTTGGCATCGGAGCTAGATTATGTGCGAGATGTGCTGGACCCGGAGCAAACTTTCGACCCGGAATCTGCAGTTTCTATAGCCAGAGCTGTGAAGCGTTTTATGGGTAAAAGTGAACAACCTCTTCCGCTACTCGATGCGGCACAATTTATAGCTCAAATTTTAGAAAAGGAAGCATAGCTTGCGTGTTTTGGTCGTCAGCCAGTATTACTGGCCTGAAAGCTTTCGTATCAATGACGTTGCTAAGACATTGTCAGAAAAAGGCATAGAGGTTGATGTGCTAACGGGAAAGCCTAATTATCCTCAAGGCAAATTTTATAAAGGCTATAAATCATGGGGATGCGAACACGAGACTCATGAAGGAGTTAACATTAGTCGTATTCCATTGCTTGCAAGAGGCGCTGGCGGATTAAGACTTGCTCTAAATTATCTTTCTTTCGTTGTGTCCGGTTTGTTGTTCGCTCCATGGATGCTACGCAACAAAAAATATGATGTGATCTTTGTCTACGCTCCATCGCCAATACTCCAAGCCATTCCTGCGCTTTACCTCGGGTGGCTGAAGAGTTGCCCGGTAGTGATTCACGTTCAGGATTTATGGCCAGAAAGCTTATCGGCTACAGGCTATGTGCGAAACCGAATTGTACTTAAACTAGTTGAACGTGTAGTTCGCTTTATTTATAAACACGCTGATCTGCTACTAGTGCAGTCGAGGGCTTTTGAAACGCCGGTTCGGGCGTTGGCTTCGTCTACTGCTGTGGTGTATTATCCAAACTCCGTTGATAGTAGTTTTTCGGTTCCGGCGACTAGTTTATTGCCCGATGTCGCTGGTTTGAACAGCGAATTTTCGGTGATGTTTGCTGGCAACATAGGGACCGCCCAGGCTGTTGGAGTAATCGTTGAAGCCGCATCATTATTAAAAGAGTATACGGACATTCATTTTGTCGTGCTTGGAGATGGCAGTTTACGCGCTTGGATGATGAGTCAAGTGCAAGAACGTGGACTGAACAATCTCTCTTTGCCAGGAAGATTTCCTATAGAAACCATGCCTGGCTTCATGCAGAAGGCATCAGTGTTATTGGTGACACTTGCCGATCAGCCTATTTTTGTTGCGACAGTTCCTAATAAGATTCAGGCTTATTTAGCAGCAGGAAGACCTATTATTGCTTGTTTGAATGGAGAGGGTGCGAGATTAGTGGTTGATTCTGGAGCTGGGTTGGCAACACCCGCAGAAGATGCTCGTGCTTTAGCTGACACAATCTTGCGCTTATATAGAATGCCCACTAATGAGCGTGAAACAATGGGTTCCAATGGACGCAAGTATTATAATACGCACTTTGATCATGATCGTTTGATCGACCAATTAATCGTTCTTTTGCAAACGGTGCTAAATAGCAGAAAAGGTAATTAATGAAAATATTAGTATTGGGTGCCAGTGGCATGCTTGGAAATGCAATGGTCCGAGTGCTAAGTGAAAATAATGACTGGCAAGTTTATGGGACGGTACGTTCTGAAAGTTCGAAGCGGTTCTTTAATCATAACATCGCGGAGAGACTCATTTCTGGCATAGACGTTGAGCAAAATGATTCACTAATGCAAGCTTTTGTTTCTATTCGCCCGGATGTGGTGGTCAATTGTGTGGGATTAATCAAACAACTCGCTGATGCCGATGATCCACTACAGGCAATACCCATCAATGCATTGTTGCCACACCGGCTGGCCAGGCTATCTGAATTGTCAGGTGCGCGATTGGTGCATATGAGCACGGACTGTGTCTTCGCTGGTGATAAGGGCGGCTATCGTGAATCTGACCTATCTGATGCTAAGGATCTTTATGGCAGATCGAAGTACCTAGGGGAAGTGGCTTATTTACATACGATCACTTTGCGTACTTCCATCATTGGGCACGAGTTGCAAAGTGCTCATGGTTTGGTCGGCTGGTTCCTATCACAGCAAGAGCGCTGCAATGGTTTCACGCGAGCGATATTTTCTGGTTTACCCACTGTTGTTCTTGCTAAAATTGTCCGCGATGTGATAATTCCGCGAGCTGATTTGTCTGGTGTTTATCATGTGGCAGCTCAACCAATTTCTAAGTTTGAGTTGTTGAAGTTGATTGCTAAAGTCTATGGCAAATCAATTGAAGTGATCCCAGATGATCGGCTTGTTATTGATAGGTCGTTAAATGCTGAGCGCTTCAGGATAGCAACCGGCTATGAAGCTCCAGCATGGCCAGAGCTTGTTCGTGATATGCATTTGTTCAGTTGATTTTTTTGTTTAAATGTTTCATCCAGAACTAGTTTTTTGTTGGTTATCTCTAATTAAGAAAGAGAAATTCGATGTATCAATTACCTCATACTCAGAAAAAACTTAAAGAAGTTGCGTTGTTATGCGCTAAAAAGATTACAGATGCCAAGGATGGCATTGAGTTTTTTGATGAACCGTTCAAGCATGTTGTTATTGAAAATTTTTTACCTGAAGAGCTTGCAGATATCTGCCTGTCAGAATTCCCTGAGTTGGAGCATCCTAGCTGGGAGCATGCTAACGATAAAGATATTGAAGTTAAATATCGTACAACCTGGAAGTCAGAGTTTGATATACCAGAAGGCATTGTTGATGCAATAAGAATCTTAAATTCTTCTATTGTTTTGAAGGCTATGGGAGACAGGTTTTCTATTCCAAAATTAATTCCTGATGCCTATTTTACCGGTGGTGGTTTAAATGCAACTATGCCTGGGGGGCTTCTTGATGTTCATGTCGATGGTAACTACCATGATGCAACAGGTCTTAATAGACGCTTAAATGCCCTAGTCTATTTGAATAAAGGCTGGCAACCTGAATGGGGAGGCGAGTTCGGAGCATACGACAGTAAAGGCGAGGTTTGCCTTAAGAAAGTTGCACCGTTGTTCAATAAACTGGTCATTTTCGATTCTCACGATTTTAGTTACCACGGATTGCCTGATCCCATTACGTTTCCAGAAGGAACGTCGCGTAAATCGATTATCCTTTACTACTATACTGTACAACCACGTCCTGATCATCAGATAGCCGTGAAAGACCCTCATAGTGCCTTGTGGGTAAAAAGAAACCAACTGGATAAGCGCGGAAATAAAACTCGCGACTTTAAATAAACTCTCAATATAAATAAGAAAGTAGTGTCATGTTCAAAGACAAAGTTCTCATGATCACCGGTGGTACAGGCTCATTTGGTAATACCGTGCTTAAGCGTTTTCTTTCGACGGATGTGCGCGAGATTCGCATATTTAGCCGCGATGAAAAGAAGCAAGAGGAGATGCGTATTGCATTGAATGACCCCAAATTAAAGTTCTATATTGGCGATGTTCGTAATTACGACAGCATCTATCACGCAATGAAGGGTGTAGATTATGTATTCCATGCGGCTGCACTGAAGCAGGTTCCATCTTGCGAGTTTTATCCTATGGAGGCCGTACGTACCAATGTGCTGGGTTCGGAAAATGTAATGGAGGCCGCTATAGCGCGTGGCGTGTCACGTGTAGTGATGTTAAGTACAGATAAAGCCGTATATCCGATCAATGCGATGGGCATATCTAAAGCGATGATGGAGAAATTCATGGTCGCAAAAGCGCGTATGCAGAACGAGGGTGAGACGGTGTTATGTGCAACTCGTTATGGCAATGTGATGGCTTCACGTGGTTCAGTTATTCCCTTGTTCGTAAGTCAGCTTAAAGAAGGCAATCAATTAACCGTTACCGATCCAAATATGACGCGCTTCCTGATGTCTCTCGAGGACTCAGTAGATTTAGTGCTTTATGCCTTTGAGCATGGTGAGCAGGGTGACATTTTTGTGCAAAAAGCACCAGCCTCAACGGTCGCTGTTTTGGCCGAGGCTTTAAAAGATCTATTCAAAAAAGACAATGCAGTACGTGTTATTGGTACTCGACATGGTGAGAAGTTATATGAGTCTTTAATTTCACGTGAGGAAATGGCGAAAGCAGAAGATCTTGGTGGTTATTATCGTATCCCTGCGGATAACCGAGATCTCAATTATGCACAATTCTTTAGTGAAGGTGAAGATAAAATTTCGCATCAGGATGATTACACTTCCCATAACACTGAGCGTTTGAATGTGGAACAGGTTAAACAACTATTATTGAAACTGGATTTTATTAAAGAAGAGCTCCATGCTTAAAGTCATGACCATCGTTGGAACTCGACCAGAGTTGATTAAAATGAGTCGTGTGATTGCGGAGTTTGATCAACACACGCAACATGTGCTAGTTCACACTGGGCAGAATTACGATTACGAACTGAATCAAGTTTTTTTCGAAGACTTAGGTATACGCAAGCCAGATCATTTTTTAGAGGCTGTAGGAGATAACGCTGCTCAGACTATCGCACGCGTCATTGAAAAAGCTGATGCTGTTATGGAAGCAGAAATGCCAGATGCGCTGATGCTTTATGGTGACACTAATTCCTGCTTATCTGTTATTGCAGCTAAACGCCGTAAGATTCCAGTATTCCATATGGAGGCTGGTAACCGCTGTTTTGATCAGAGAGTACCAGAAGAGCTTAATCGCAAGGTGCTGGATCATCTCAGTGATATTAATTTAGTGCTTACAGAACATGCCCGTCGCTATTTAATCGCCGAAGGCATTCGCCCGGAGACGATTATCAAAACCGGGTCGCACATGCGTGAGGTCTTAGACTACTACATGCCGAAAATTCAGCAATCAGATATATTGCAGCGCATGAATCTTGAATCAAACAAATTTTTCATTGTCAGTGCGCATCGCGAAGAAAATATTGATAGCCCAGAAAATATGGCGAACATGGTGGAAACACTCAATGCTTTGGCTGAAGCTTATAACTATCCTGTTATCGTTTCTACACATCCCCGCACTAAAAAACGGCTGGATACAATGGAGTTAGGTAACCTCAATCCACATATTCAATTCCTCAAACCTTTCGGTTTCTGCGATTACATTAAATTGCAAATGGAAGCTTTGTGTGTTGTATCAGATAGCGGAACCATTACCGAAGAAGCATCGCTCCTTAACCTGCCAGCTATTACGATTCGCAATGCGCATGAACGCCCAGAAGGTATGGATGTAGGCACACTCATTATGAGTGGGCTTAAAAAAGAACAAGTTTTAGATGCGGTTAAAGTCATCATCTCTCAACATGACAAATCTAAGCGTGTGATGCAGTCGGTTCAGGATTACGAGGCGGGCTTAGTATCTAAGAAAATATTGCGAGTTGTACTGAGTTATGTAGATTATGTAAATCGTACGGTTTGGTCAAAATAATGTACTAATTTTTTAAGAAAGATATATTTTGTGATTTCAATAAAAAACCAGACTAAATTACTTTGGATTATCAGTAGCCTATTGTTATTTCCACTTTTTTTTCAAATTTCTGGAGGCGTTTATAATGATTTTGTAGCAGTTGTAGACTCTGGTGGAGTGTTAACTAAACTGCCTCTGCCTATTTCTATCCTTGCTTGTCTAGGCGGAATATTGCTTTTTCGTGATAAATTTCGACGTGGTTATTTAGCAGTGGCATTGATAACTTCGATGTTTTTAGTAATGGTAATTTCCATCATGTTCGCTGGAATAGGACTGGAAATTGAGAAATCAAAAATCATTCTTTTATTACAAGTGATGTTGCCAACGTTTGCTTTATTGCTTGGCCAGATGGTAATTGATACCGATAAAATTATTGCAAAGGCATTTCTTTATGTATTGTGTCTAGTAGTACCTTTTCAGCTAATGGCAACTTATCTAGCTGGAAGTCTTACACTCACCCATAATTTATATATTTTCAGTATTTATCAGCATTTTCAATATGTAACATTGATTTTTGTTTCTGCTTTTGCTTATTCAATGAGTAATTTGTGGGGCAGCCACAAAAGAATTTTAATTGCACTGATACCGCTAATGCTTTTTTACTCAACAGCCAGTATTTCATTTTTAACCATTTTTAGCTTCATAACATTTATTTCTTTTTTTGCTTATTCCAAACTAAGTATTCGCTTTAAGAAACCCCTTTCTGCAGTTGTAACGTTAGCTGGGGCAATTATTTTAATAATATTTATGCAGGCATATTTCGGATTAGCTAAAAATCACACAAGTATCGGAATCATGAAACAAGGTTCAACTGTAGTTAATGTCGATGGTGGGCAGTATGTTGGGAAAATAGAAACACTTTCTAAAGGCAAGGTACCTGCCAACGTTGTTGAACGATTTGAAATATGGAAATTATACATATCTCGAATTTCAGAGAGCGAAAAAACGTTAGTTTTTGGGCATGATGTCCCGCTTGCAAGGGAAGTAAAAACAAGTGCACATAATTGGTATATCGATATGATTTACAACTTCGGGCTGATTTCAGTTCTACCAATTTTGATGCTTATTTTTTATACAGTTTTTTTATGCTGGAAATCCCGAGCAAATATGCCTAGTGAAACAGTCTGGTTAATTGCAATAGTTTTTTATCTGGCAGTTATTGATAACAATTTTAAAGTTACATTTCGTCAACCTTATCCAGGGATTTTTTCATTCTTTCTTTGGGGATTGCTACTCTCCAGGCTCCAGTTCTTAGCCACTGAGCATAAGAAGCCTGCATTAAATTTACCCGGTAATTTCAATTGACTGAGAGTAAACATGGGGCTAAATTCGGAGTTATTTTAAGTACCGCAGGTGTGTTTGGTTCAGCTTTATTATGGCTACTAAGTTTTAAAGTCATCGCCTATTGGCTTGGGCCAGAAGGTGTTGGATTGTATTCACAACTTAGGCAGATTATTCAAGCAGCTACTATTGGTGGAACTTTTGGGGGAACAAACCTCGTTGTACAGGGGTTGTCAGAACGAAGTGACTTTCATGATCGATTACGTTTTAGAGCAACTGCAAGTCTATTGATATGTTTTACTGGTGTAACTGTTTCGATTTTAATATTGATTTTTGCTAAGGAACTGTCACTGTTTTTAATTTCCTCTCAAAGCCCAAACTTGGTTAATACTATTCGTTGGTTAAGTGTTGCGGCTTTACTGAGTATTGGAACAATCTATGTTTTCGCAGTTCTTAACGGATACCGTGCATATCAATATTTAGCACTTGCTCAAATCATGGGTCCTTTTTCATTGGTTACAGTTCTATCTGGGGCCTACTATTTAAAATTAAATTTCCATCCTGAGTTTCTGGCCATTCTATTTTCGCTATGTTTTGGCATGAGCTTTATTGTTGGTTTGTACGGATTGTGGCAGTTGCGGGAACAATATTCCAAAAGATTTCATGAGTATTTGTCACGCGCAGAAGTACTTAGTTTTATCAAGTTTGCAGTTTCAAGTTTGGTTGCTGCACTTTCTTCTACAATTGTTTTGTTGCTGATTCGATCATGGATTATAGAGTCTCGTGGCTTAGCATTTGCAGGTTTGTTTGATGCTATTTGGATTTTAACTTTTAATTACACTACGCTATTTTTGACCGCATGTAGCACAATCTATTTACCCTTACTTGCAGGGGTTAGCCTAGCTCAAAATCAGAAGGTATATATTCTCAAAATGGCTTACATTGTTTTAGTAAGTATAACTGGGGTATGTTATCTCATGGTTTTATTCAAGACACCTCTAATTCACTTGCTTTACAGTAGTCAATTCGATAAAGCTGGTAGTCTTTTAACTATTTTGGTTATTGCAGTTATTTTTCGAGGTATTTCATGGGTATATGGAATGCTTATCATCGCAAGCAAAAGTTCTCGAGTATTAGTAATTTCTGATTTGGCTTTAAATTTAGGATTACTAGTAACAACTAGATTTTGTCTTGAACGTTTTTCATCCTTAGATTCTTTGGGCTGGGCATTCGTGATTCCTAACTTTATTTATTTGATATTTGTGGTGGAATATGCACGTTACAAAAATACATTAATACGTCGCCGTTATATATGGCCATTACTGATAACTTCAGTCTCACCATTAATTTTGTTTGCAATAGGCAATGAAAAATACCTACCTGGATGGCATAATTCAACAGGGGTCTTTATTGCTACAGGCATAGTGGTGTGTGGCATGGCCACATATTCTTATAGAAAAGTTAGATTATGAAAAATTTAAAAGCTGATATACACCGTTACTATGAATTAGCTGGCAATGGAATGCCATGCTCTAAAATAAAGCTCATATTAAGCTGCTTTCATCCCCGCATCATGCCAGTTACGTTGTTGAGGGCAGCAGATTATTTTTATACGCATAATCTTGGAATTCTTGCAAAACTCTTTTCGATGCTAAACGTAATTTTATTTGGGATTGAAATTTCTCCTAAGGTTAAAATCGGCGGCGGTTTATTTTTACCACACACAGTAGGGACGGTTATAGGTGCTGAAGTAATTGGAAATAATGTTACGATAATGCAAGGTGTTACCATAGGTGCAAAGGAATCCGATATGGCTTTTATTGCGTCAAGAAGGCCTATTATTGGAAATAACGTCTTAATTGGAGCTGGTGCAAAAATCATTGGGCGTGTCAATATTGGGGATTTTGCAAAAATTGGTGCAAATGCAGTCGTCATTACTGATATACCAGCATATTCGGTTGCTGTTGGCATTCCAGCCAAGGTTGTTCGTAAAAAAATTACTATTGATGAATCTGGAGTTTAGCAATTGGTCCAAATTCTTATAAGTGCTTCTCTGGTAGTTTACAGGCCAGATTTACAGATATTGGAACGCACAATATTTTCTTTACAACGAGCGGCACAATTCGTAAATAATTTTTACAACATAAAATTTGAATTATCTATAATTGATAATTCATGTGATGAAATCATTCGAAATAGTCTTAATGATTGGTTAGATGTTCGCAAGCCCTTAGTGACCGATTTGACGCTAACTTTATTGATTTCCAAAGAAAATATTGGTTATGGGCGAGGCAATAATTTAGTAATTCATCAAGCTGTTTCTGATTATCATCTTGTGATTAACCCGGATTTATTTGTTGAGGCGGATTTTCTAAAAGAAGCATTAATTTACATGGAAGCTAACTCAGATATTGGTTTGTTATCACCATCTGTTTTTGATGATAATGGGGAGCTGCAGTATTTATGTAAAAGAAATCCTACGCTTTTCATTATGTTCCTACGTAGTTTTAGCCCTAGATGGTTAAGGGAGTTTTCTCAGCCTATTTTAGAAAATTTTGAAATGCGTGATTATGATTACAATAAAGTAATTGTTGATCTCCAGTACCCAACTGGTTGTTGCATGTTTTTTCGTACTAAATTTTTACAACAGATTCAAGGTTTTGACCCGGCTTACTTTTTGCATTATGAAGATGCCGATATTGGCCGCAGAATTCTCAAAGTTGCACGTGTGGTTTATGTACCAAGTGTAAAAGTAACCCATATGTGGGCACGCGATACCCATCGCTCATGGAAGATGCGACTGGTGACCGTTCGTTCTGGCTTCATCTATTGGAGAAAGTGGGGCGGGGTATTTAAAAGTAAGGATACCTCTAATTTTCAACCTCAAAACTTAGTTCCTGAATCTAAAGTTAAGCGCGTGTCTAGCGGTAAAGTATTATTAACAGGGGCAACGGGCTTTATCGGAAAATCACTTTATAGTGAGCTGATTGGTCAGGGGCATGACGTCTGTGTTGCAATACGTACCAAGAATTATCAAAATCATAAAGATGTTGCTAGAGTTGGTGCGTTTGACGGTAATACCGATTGGTCAGCGGCACTACAAAACGTGCATACCGTTATTCATCTAGCTGCACGCGTACATGTGATGCAGGAAACTGCTCATGATCCGCTGGCAGAGTTTCGTAAGGTTAATGTAGATTGCACTTTAAAACTTGCATCGCAGGCGGCAAAAGCAGGGGTGAGGCGTTTTATTTTCATGAGCTCAGTCAAGGTGAATGGTGAGTATACCGAGGTCAATAAGCCATTTTCGGAAGCTGATATTGCGAACCCACAAGATGCTTACGGCTTATCGAAGCTTGAGGCGGAACAAGGTCTATTAAGGATTGCACAACAAACCGGCATGGAAGTTGTGATTATTCGTCCGCCATTAGTTTACGGTGCTGGCGTTAAGGCTAATTTCGCAAAAATGATGCGGCTTGTTAAAGTTAGATGCCCTTTGCCACTAGGCGCCATTCATAACCATCGAAGTTTTGTATGTGTAGGCAATTTGTTGAGCTTGATAATGCGGTGCATTGATCACCCAAGAGCCGCTAATGAAGTATTTATGGTTTCTGATGGATATGATCTTTCTACGACCAAGTTGTTACGAGGGTCTGCTGCTGCTTTGGGCGTAAATGCAATACTGTTCCCAGTCCCACAAAAATGGATTGAGTCTTGTGCTGCACTAATCGGTAAGAGCGATGTAGCACAACGGTTATGCGGTAATTTGCAGGTGGATATCAGCAAGGCAAGTACATTGCTGGGTTGGACCCCGCCAATTTCGGTAATGGACGGATTGAAGGCAACCGCGGCAGGGATGATTGATGTGGGTAAAACTGATTAATCTTGACGACTATAACGAGCTACGGATTAAGTTTTTTCGTGTAACGTTTTTTTTAATTTGCTGATTTTCAATGCTGCTGGATGTTGTGCCACTGGATACTTCGCGTTGCTCAGTATGACGGTGTGTGATGCATTTTCTGCGATATTCAGTCTGACTAGATGCAAACAGTTTTCGCTTTGCTTAGTATGACGGGATGTGATGCATTCAGTAGTGCTCGATGCAATAAATTTTCACTGTATTTAGCAGGTAATGATATTGGTAATTCATTTAGCTCACAATTGCCGGTTGTCATCCGGAGCAACCTGATGTTTCTAGGTTTGTCATACTGAGCAACGCGAAGTATCCATTTTTAGTTTTTTTATGCGAAACCATACCTAACCTTGCCGGCATAATGGACGTAGGGTAATTTTTGTTCGTAAAGCCTGTTTTCTAATGTTTTGTTTATTTGTGCAACTGGGCATCGTGCTACTGGGTACTTCGCTTTGCTCAGTATGACGGGAGATGTTTCTAGGTTTGTCATACTGAGCATCGCGAAGTATCCATTTTTAGTTTTTTATGCGAAACCATACTTAACCTTGCCGGCATAACGGACATAGGGTAATTTTTGCTCGTAAAGCCTGTTTTCTAATGTTTTGTTTATTTGTGCAACTGGGCATCGTGGGTAATCCCCCCACAAAAAGATTGCATTTATAAGTAGAATTTTCTTATGATGTTTTAAGGAGGTTTTACATGAAGATATCAAGATTTACCGACAGTCAGATTATGCAGATTTTGAAGCAGGCAGAAGCGGGTGTTTCAGCACCGGAGCTATGCCGCGAGCATGGCATGAGTTCAGCGACGTTCTATAAGTGGCGCTCAAAGTATGGTGGTATGGATGCCTCGATGATGTCGCGATTAAAAGAACTTGAAGACGAAAATCGTCGATTAAAAAAAATGTATGCCGAAGTGCAGTTACAAGCCGACGTCCTCAAGGAGGCTATGGCAAAAAAGTGGTGAAGCCGTCTCAACGTCGTGAGATGGCAATAGTTGTGGTACAGGTCTCGCA
>Ga0209512_1000274_pt1 | contig 98109 bp, 78 predicted proteins | sample frozenSSSSmetaG_FD_184142 | JGI IMG/M metagenome (GOLD analysis project Ga0209512, IMG submission 184142) | Glacier valley bacterial and archeal communities from Borup Fiord, Nunavut, Canada, to study Microbial Dark Matter (Phase II) -... | ecosystem: Environmental > Aquatic > Freshwater > Ice >...
CAGATATTAGTATAACAATTATTTTTTGGGAATAACCCTCGGATTCCACGTAACTTCCTCAATTTGCAGCTCATAGGTCATCGCCCGGCAGAGCATAAACAGGAAATCGGACAAACGATTGAGATAACGTATCACGATTTCTTCAACTTCCTCCTGTTGTGCCAAATGAATCACCGCCCTTTCTGCGCGACGGCAAACAGTCCTCGCTACATGACCAAACGATACCGACTCATGGCCACCGGGTAGCACAAACGATCGTAATTTAGGAACGACAGTATCTATTTTGTCCATTTCTTTCTCCAGAAGGGTCAAGTCCTCTTCCAGCAAGTCCGGAAGCATTTTCTTTGTCTGATCGGACTCCGATGCCAGATGTGAACCGATCGTAAAAAGCCGGTCCTGAATTTCCTTAAGCAGATCGCGCCTCATTTCATTTACCGGCTGATCCCGCAGCAAACCAATGTAACTATTCAGTTCATCTACCGTACCATAAGCTTCAATCCGCACGTGGGATTTACTGAGACGAGTGCCTCCGATCAGTGAGGTTGTTCCATTATCACCTGTTTTGGTGTATATTTTCATATTGTAATCGTTTGCGACAAGCCGCGAATAACACGAATTGACACGAATAAAAAAAGATGAATTCCAGAGCACGGATTACGCAAATCATTCCTAACGCCCGAATTAAAAATTTGCAACGTATCAATTCAGCAAAGGATTACTTCAATCATTATCCTGCGAATTAGGTTTTAGAAACTCTCCGACCTAATTTTGCGCCCGAATTACTATGGTGAAAATTAAGCCCATTAACGGGTATTTATAAATGAAAATCGGAACTTTTGTTATTAAAATCTGGCGCTGGATGTCCATTGCGCTTGTTGTGGGTGCTTTAGGCTGGACATATTCCTTGTTTCCGGATATGGTGGCCGTTGATTTTGCTGAATCGGGATTAGCCGAAAAATATGTGAGCAAAGAACAAATTTTTTACCTGATCATGGGTCTGTTCATTGTCAATAACGCGCTCATTTCGGGGTTATCAAAACAGGTGCCGAAAATGCATACGGATCATTTGCCCATTTTTAAAAGAAAAATCTGGGACCAGCATCGTGAGGCCTTAAATGAGCAACTTGTGAATTGGATTTACTGCGTTGTAGCTTCGATCAATACGGTGATGGGGTTTAGCTTATTTTCTCTCGCGACCATTAATAGCAATCAATATCACTTGAATGTATTCGATTTCTCCTGGATATTTTACCTTGGCCTGGCGCTGCTGGTTGTTGTGTTTCTGTTACCCCTACGCCTTTTATGGACTCCAGGTCCCGAGGAAGAGCTTTAGTTACGGATTTGCAACAGCGTATCAACCATTTAAAAGAAGCGGCAGACCGCTAACAGCCAATGGGTAACAGCTGATAGCTAAAAAAACATGAAAAGTAACTGGTTAGAACAGGCAGAATCAATACAGTTGCAGGAATTTGACTATGAATTACCTGACGAACGAATTGCGCGCTATCCAAATCCCAACCGGGATCAGTCAAAGCTTTTGGTCTACAAAAACAGCCAAATCAACCACCACACTTTTTATCAGATAACAGACCATTTACCAGAGGACACACTTCTGGTTTTCAATGATACCAAAGTAATTCCGGCAAGAGCATATTTTCAAAAGGAAACGGGCGCTGTTATAGAAATCCTCCTTCTTCATCCGGAATTACCGACTTCCGTTATCAACGACGCAATGCTTGTAAAGGGGACCTGCGTTTGGGAATGTATGATCGGCAATAAAAAACGCTGGAAAATGCGCGACATTTTGCAGACTGGGCTAAAATTAAAAGACCAGATTATTCCCCTGGAAGCTGAATACGCTGACTACGAGAAGAATTTGGTTAGGCTTACCTGGAATTCTGAACATACATTCCTGGATATTGTTCAGGTTTTGGGTGAAATTCCACTGCCACCTTACCTAAAAAGAGATACCGAAGAAGTCGACAAAGAAACTTATCAAACTGTTTATGCCCGCCAGAACGGAGCAGTGGCTGCTCCTACCGCCGGACTCCATTTCACAGAAAATGTCTTTTCTGCTTTAAAGCAAAAGGGCATTAAAAGAACCTTCGTGACCCTGCATGTGGGTGCAGGAACCTTTCAGCCGATCAAGGCAGATTCCGTCACCGAACATAAAATGCATTCGGAACAGGTTGTCTATTCCAGGCAAATGATCCAGGATCTGATCGACAATGTGAATATGATCATTCCCGTTGGAACAACCTCTTTGCGTTCTTTGGAAAGTTTGTATTGGTTTGGCGTAAAACTGTTTCGTTCTGAAACCCTGTCATTTTTCATAGAAAAGCTCTATCCCTACCCTTTCGAGGAAAATGAACTCCCGTCAGCTACCCAATCATTAACCGCAATAGCTGAGTACATGGACAAACAAAAACTGAGCGAAATAGTGGGCGAAACCGAAATTTTCATTTTTCCAGGTTACAAATTTCGACTTTGCAAAGCAATTATCACCAATTATCATCAGCCAGGCTCTACGCTGATCTTGCTTGTTGCGGCTTTTGTTGGTAAAGACTGGAAGCGAATCTATTCAGAAGCTTTGAAAAAGGATTACAGGTTTCTGAGTTATGGGGATTCTTCGCTTTTGTGGGAAAGAGGATAGCGACAAACAAGACTTCGCCGTTGCCAATTCAATTGTTTAAGTGTTTTTTTACCCGCCCCAATCAAGTTTTCACTTCTGCCGCCACCGCGGCGGTGGATAGCGCTAAAAAAGTAGCGGCCGCGCATACTAGTACTTTTAACGACATCAAACAGTACTTTGACGAGCTCCGCTATAATTTTAACAGTACGATACGGTTAAATGATCTGAATTGTGTAAGACCTATTCTCAAAGCGGGAATTGTATTTTTTACAGGCGAAAAATAGTTTACGCGCAATCAGCCATTCAGAGTTAGATTTTTCGTAGTTTTAGTCTGGGACGGTCATAAGCCGTTGCGCAATGAATTGCAGTTCAATCCCATTCAAAACAGCCAATTGGCCACAATACAAGGACGAACACTTCACAAAAACCGAGGCAATGGATAGGAAGAATCAAGCATACTTTATAACATGAGATCGTCAATAGGATGATAAAAGTCTATTTAAGGAATACCACCCTCACTGCTATATTGGCACATAGTATCATTATAGTCACTTTATATTTCTTAATGAACTGGTATGGTATATTCGCAGCCATTCCGAACCAGCAAAACCTATTAAACTGGGACGCAAATTGGTATTTCTCGATTCTAAAAAACGGGTATGTTTTCGTACCAAATGACGCATGTAATTTGGCATTCTTTCCATTTTTCCCATATTTCTGGAAGATTCTCGGCCTGACTCCCCAATACATGAGTCTATTAAACATGCTCATATTTTTTTCATCGGTCTATTTTCTCATAAAGAAATACGATTTGCCTGTTTTGTCAATTTTGATTTTACTGTCGATTCCCTCACTATTATTTATGGGGGTCCCGTATTCAGAGGCCCTATTCTTTTCGTTTTCCACTGTGATTTTAAAGGGATACCAGAACAATGCGCCCAACCTCAGAAGGCTGGGTTTCTTTTTGGTTTCGATGATCAGATCTGTGTCGCTTATCTTCATTCCGGCCATTGTGATTACCGAATTCCTGACGGGTAACAACCAAGAAGGAATAGTAACGCGCATAAAAAAAATTACACTTGACATCCTATCCTGCCTACTCGGCCTGGCGGTGTCAAGCACCATCCAGTTCGTTCAAACCGGAAAATGGTTTTACTTTCTAACAGTCCAAAAATATTGGGGCAGAGAATGGCACATTCCTCATTTCCCCCTTACAACTTATTCTCCCGGAAGAATATTGGAATTAGATGGAATTTCCTTTTGTCTTGGCGTACTGGCACTGTCCTGCCTTTGCAAAAAGGTTTATTCGATGTATTTTAAAAAGGACTCGAACACCGAAAGTAAATGGGGGATGGGTGCTGCATTGATTTTTTCATGCTTATATATTACCGGGACTACCATTATAAGCACATGCTTTACACAAAGTTACATGGACAATACAAATATCACCAGCCTGAACAGATATCTTCTCTGTACCCCGTTTGCATTCCTCTTTATCATCTATCTGATCAGGGATTTTGAGCCCCAAAAATTGACGCTTATCTTTTATGGTCTAATTCCTCTCCTTGGCCTTTATATTACGGGCGTTTATCGTCATTATGTGGCCCTTTTTTACGTGGCATTTTTTATCAATATAGCCTTTATGAGATTTCACCCTTACTTCCAGTATGTTGCTCTACCATTTTACGTAATAAGCCTTTATGCTCAGATTCATTTCTATCATGATTTTCTATTGTCCAAATGGGTTGGATAAGGGCTTATTTCTCTCCAATCTATATACAATGGGATCAGACTTCTAAAAGATCGAAAAGCCTCCGACAATTTTTATCTGCCTTAGATTGGTTTTGGCAGTAGCCCTATTTACTCGTCCGCTACTTCACCCCAACCACCTCACTCATCTTCGAAACTCCATTCTCATTAAACGCCTCGATCGCGAAATAATAAGGCACACCAACGTTCAGAGCGCGTAGTTCAAATGTATTGGGTTCATCATTCCAAAACTGGTAGGTCTGATAAAGCTTGTCAGGAGCAATTCCCCATAGAACATTATAACCGATAGCTCCCGGAACTTTCTGCCAGGTGAGGTCCGCATTACGGGCATCTTTTTGACGTACTACGGTGAACATTTTGGGTGTTTCCGGCACTTTGCCAAAGCCATTGCCAAAAATCCTGAATTCACTGATGGCAAGTTTCGGAGAGGCAACATAGCCATGTTCGTAGCGTACGTATCTTGCTCTTACGGATTTCGGAAACTCAACGTACGCACATGGTCTGTCTCTTTTTGGTTCCTTAGAAAGATCGCTTACCAGATCCCATTTCTTACCATCAACTGAAGTGTAAATTTTGAATTGTGTATAAACCTTATTGGGATCGTTCGCAAAAATGTCGGATTTATAATCTGTGTAATTAACTTGAACCGCCTTCACTTCCTGCTCGGTCTGCAAGTCAATAGTCAATGTTTCACCCGGTTTGTTTTCCTGTGCGGCCCAAAAAGTTCTTGGGTTTTCGTCCGCTATTTTTGCAGCAGACATCGTATCAAGCGTCGTAGAAGCAGTTACGGGTTTTTTGTAAGATAGCAGCATCCATCCTGTAAACAATTCATCTCCCTTTCCCACCCAACTTTTCGTCGTCATTTTATGAGGAAAATCTCCGAAACGTGTGTTTGCAAACATCTGCCCGTCTTTGTCAAAACCAGCGGCGTATCGAACCAATCTGCGTTCCATCGCCCAGTTGAGCCCGATCCAGGATGTACCGGTATTCCAGTAATTACCATAATTGTCCTGAAAAGTATTTCCATGCCCGGCTCCGGTTGCAAATCCTCCCGGCTTATATGACACCGGATTATATGACGCGTAAGTGAACGGCCCCAGCGGGTCGTCGCTCACATAAGTACCATTGGCATAAACGTTGTATTCTGTGCCCGGGGCTCCATATTGCAGATAATATTTGCCATTGTGTTTGGTCATCCATGCGCCCTCGGTAAAAGGTTTGAACGGATCAGCATGATTAGGGCCAAATCGTTCCCAGCCGTGTTCATATTGATTGAGCCAAAACATGGACTTGTACTGACCTTTAAAAGCAAGCTTTTTCGAGTGATCAAGTTCCGCTCCGAAAATCGGATAAACATTGGACGAACCCCAGTACATATACCATTTATCCGTATCATGATCATAAAAAAGCGCCGGATCCCAGGGACCGATGTCTTTTGGCAGACGCGGCGTCCAGCGATTATAAAATTCCCAGATCCCTTTTTCCGGTGCTACGGAATAAAGAATAGGTCGCGACTCGAAAGTGGATTGGAACAGGAAAAGTGTATCATGTACTGAAACAGCAGCCGGAGCGCACATGTCTTCAAATGGCCAACGATTGGCGGTCAGGTATTTCCAGTTGAGCATATCCTTCGAATGCCAGTAACCTCCTTGGATGGTGACAAACATAAAATATTCACCTTTGTGATTGATAATCACCGGATCGGCTCCTGACCTGTACGACACATTTTCGTTTAGCTGCTCAAAGTTATACTTGTAATCGATGTCCATCGGATTACAATAAGTAGTCTGGCTTCTGGCATCGAACGTGATCCCGGTATAAAGACAAAAGAAAAAAAGAAGTGTGCACGGTTTTGTTAGCATGATGATGAGTGACTTTATAATTGATTTTATTTATCCGCTAAATCTACTTGTTCAGCAAAGTTATTATCTGATTTTCCAGCCCACTACTGGGCCTTTCAGCATTGATTTCCACCGTATTCAAATTTTTATCGAGCAAAACATATCTCGGGAATTCGGTTAAAGCATATTTTTCGATCACCGTTTTCTCCCATTGTGGATTTGCCCATAAATTTATTGTTTTCAATCCGAAGCGTTCGCTGTATCTACGCCAGTTTTCTTCTGTAGTGTTTACACAAACGTTTATTATTTTGACTTGCTGGTTTTTGTATTTCTCCACCAGTGCATTTTCTAAGGGAAATTCCTCGATACAAGGCTTACATCCTGCATACCAGAAAGAAAGCACCACGACATTTCCTTTTTGTTCCTTTAGAGTTGTTAGCGAATCTTTCAAATCGGTTAAAGCGAAATTAGGCGCCGGCATATTTTTTGTAAGAAATTTCTCTTTGCTTCTAAAATATATCTGCAATTTTTCCAGCCAGATCGGATCAGCAAAGATGCTGGCATTTTGTTTTATGTATTCTTTTGCTACATCCTTCTTGTAGTGAACGAAAACGAGCTGAATGAACCACGCTTTATACACATCCTGAACATCTCTTGATAATTCCATTTCAGCCTGACAAATATGAAACGGAAGAAAATCCGTTGATTTACACTCGGCAAACTTTTTTTCTTTCAGCCTTTTATTAAAGAGCTCGTAGAGAAATAAATAATAGGGCTCAACGTTTTTTGCAGATTCATTATTGACTGGCAGGGAGTCCAGAAAACTGTAATATTTAGCCGGAATTGGCTCCGTCTTTTTACCAGAAAGTTCGATGGATCCAACAATATTCATTCTGGAAATCGCATCACCATACCTGATGTCCCAATATTCAAAGGTTTGAAACCAGCCGGGAAGTTTAACTTTATTCTGATTAAAAAACTGCATTTCCTTTTTATAGAGCTCATTCATGATGACGCTGTACGCGGTTAAGTCTTTGGCAGATTGGAACGCTGCACTCCTTTTGTTTTTGAAAGAAGCAGAGCCTTGAAGTTCCTTTTTCATCAAATATTCATTAATTATTGAAAGGCTGTCGGCAGTTTCAAACCTCACGTTTTTTATGTCCGAGAAATCAACAACGCATACAAGATGAGCGCCCGGTACCAGCAAAATCGGCAGCACAGTTCCCGGTAAGGAAACCGTCACTTTTTGAGGCCAGCTCACGGGTATCTTGTAAGTCTTTATCCCTGAACCTGAGGATAGTGTGTCTTTTATATCAATGTATTCTTCGGGAAACATTTTGTAAGAATACACTTTACATATGTTTGCCCTCGTGTTGTTGATATAATTTATTTCCAATGAGGCCATCCCATTGAAATTATACCATGCAGATGTTTGAGCGAACGAGCATTGGTTAGCCATCAGAAAAAGAGACATCAAGAGCTGAACGCTGATCCTGATTTTATATCTTTTTGTAAAAAGTGTTGTTGTCATTTTTCCAGGTTAGAAGAAAGAAGTGCCGGAACAGATGCTAAAATAGAGACTTTGCTCACAATAACTTTCATCGCCAAATTTTATTCTTCCTGCCAAACTTGAAACGATAAGCTTTACCTTTGCGGTCGATTTGACGGATTGCCGGAGAGTCTGAAATGATAACGACAATTAAGAATACCAATGAAGACTGATTTTATTGAAGAATTGCGCTGGCGTGGCATGTTGCACGATATGATGCCAGGAACGGATGAGCAGCTTAAAAAAGAAATGACCTCGGGTTATATTGGCTTCGACCCGACGGCTTCTTCGTTGCACATCGGAAATTTGGCAACAATCATGCTACTGGTACATTTTCAAAAGGCTGGACACAAACCGTATGCGCTGATCGGCGGTGCCACAGGTATGATCGGTGATCCATCATTTAAAGCCTCTGAACGTTCTTTTCTTGATGAAGAAACATTAAGGATCAATCAGGAAGGAATACGCAAACAGCTCGAACAATTCCTGGATTTTGATTGTGGCGAGAATTCCGCCGAAATGGTTAATAATTATGACTGGTTCAAGAACATAGGCTTTCTCCAGTTTTTGCGCGAAGCGGGTAAATTCCTGAGCGTCAATTACATGATGTCCAAAGATTCCGTAAAGAAGCGGCTGGAAACCGGAATTTCATTTACCGAATTTTCGTATCAGCTTTTGCAGGGTTACGACTTTTATCATTTATACAAAAACAAAAACGTCCGTCTTCAAATGGGCGGTTCGGATCAATGGGGTAACATCACCACTGGCACGGAAATGATCCGTCGCAAGGAAGGCGATGAAGAAGGTTATTTCAAAGCATACGCGTTAACGACGCCGCTTTTAACTAAATCCGACGGTTCGAAATTTGGAAAAAGTGAGGGTGGAAACATTTGGCTCGACGCTTCCCGGACGTCTCCATTTGAATTTTACCAATTCTGGCTCAATCAGAGTGACGAAGATTCCCCACGTTTCTTAAAGGTATTTTCATTCAAAAACCAACAGGAGATTCTCGATCTCGAAAAAGCACACGCAGAAGCCCCTCACCTGAGAATCATGCAAAAGGCGCTTGCCGAAGAGCTGACGACCAGGATACATTCAGAAAATGCTTTTCAACTGGTGATTAAAGCATCCGATGTTTTGTTTGGAAAAGCCACATTGGAAACGCTGCAAAGTATCGCTATTGACGAATTTGATACGGTTTTTGACGGCGTTCCGCAAACCGAAATCACGCGTCAGGAATGGCTGGATTGTGCAAATATTACCGACCTGATATCGATTGTGACAAAGTCAGAAATCTATGCCTCAAAAGGCGAAGCGAGGCGGGCCATTCAACAAAATGCAGTAAGCGTTAACAAAAACAAAGTCAATTCTGCGGAACAGCCACTAGCAGATTTTTCGCTCTTACAAGACCGCTTTATACTGATTTCAAAAGGAAAGAAAAACCATTTGATTAGAGTGGTTTAAATATCCGACGAATATGCAGCAATGCCTTAGAGCAATATAAATTGTATTTTTGTTTCATGAACCGCATTATAAAATCTTTATCCTTTGAGGATATTCCATCCTACGATAAAGAATACTGGGGAGCCAAAAGTCCTCGGGAAAGGTTGGATGCGGCCTTAAAACTGATTCTTCACGCCAGGGAAATTCATAAGTCCAATCCCATTAACCCGCCCTTAGCCAATGGAACCGGAATATATAAATCTGATTCGCCTATTGAACGAATAAGGCGCTAAATATGTGGTGCTGGGAGGCCATGCGGTTATTACTCATGGCTACCTTCGCACAACAGGATATGTAGATATTTTTGTTAGGCCCAGCGACCAAAACATCTGTTACGGATTCACGGATAGCAATAGGCTGGACTTGACCCGTAATTGACCAAGCACTACGACAATGAAGATATAAAGGAATCTGGTAAAACAAATTGATTTACCAGATCCTTTGCCTAAATCCTTCCGCTGAAACTATTCAGCACAGGCGCCGCTGTTGGATTGTATTGATATGTTTGCCAGGTATCGTCTTCATTGATCTCAATCACGCGGTAACCTTTGTAGGTCGTGCCCCAGTTTCCGCCAAAATGCCCGTCAAAAAAGTATGGCTTCTTGCCTTTTAATTTTTGACCGTCCTGATCGTGGTCGTGGCCATGAAATATTCCTTTAACGTTGGGTGTTCGTTCAAACAGATCAGTAACTTCCTTGCAATCAATACCGTGCGTGGTCCATTTTTCAGGAGTAATATGAAGGAAGATAAAAATACCTTTTTTAGCCGCATATTTTGCGAGCTCGCCCTTTAGCCAGCTCACATCCGGACAAATATATTCTCCTTTTTCATTGGACGTATCGCCTAAAATAAACGCATAGTCCTTGTTCACGAAGCTGTGATTGGTAGGATACCCCCACATGCTTTGCCATACATCCAGTCCCACCTTATCATGATTTCCACGGGTTACGTAGTAAGGCATCCGCAGATTACTGATGGTCGTTTTGAAGTCATAAAGCAAAGTCGGATCATCATGAATGAGATCGCCATTGAAGACCATAAAATCTACACCCTTTTGGACCTTTTCATGATTAACCCAATTCGTTAATTCTGCGTGAAAAGACTTATAATCCGTATCTGGCTGGCCAAAATGACCATCTGAAGCCACAATTATCCTAAGCGAGATTTTGGGTGGCGAAGTTTTTTTTATATGAGAAAAGAAAGGAATGCCTGAAAGAACCGGCAGAAATTTCAAAAAGGAACGTCTTTCTAAAAACATGATGTGCGGGAATTAGGATGCGCGCGTTAATGGATAATGAGGCACCAAGTTAATTTAATATCAAAAACCAATCACCTCTTCTCCCTATTTATTTTTAATCTTGCATTGTTAAAAAAAATAAAAAATCGATGGATCGTCTCATTCTCCAAAAAGCAGCTGCATATTGTGCCTATCAGGAAAGAACTCAGGACGAAGTAAAGAAGCGTTTGCAAAAGTGGAATGTGTGGGGTGAAGAAGCTGACGAAATTGTAGCAGAGCTTATCGTACAGAAATACATCAGCGAAGAAAGGTTTGCCAAAACATATGCCGGAGGTAAGTTCCGGATGAAGAGTTGGGGCAAACTCAAAATTAAGCAGGAACTCAATCGCCGCGGCCTGAGTGACTACAGCATCCGGGAAGGCATGACCGAGATAGGCGACGATGCCTATGTTTCGGGCCTTAAAGACTTATTGACAAAGAAAAAGGCTCTTCTCGATGGAAAAGAGCCTGATTTATTCAAACGAAAACAAAAGCTTGCAAGGTTTGCCATGATGAAAGGATATGAAAGCGATCTGGTTTGGAAAATGATCGGTGACTTCTTTTGATCAATACCGCTACCAGGGCCGAAAGGCACTAAGTTAAATTGATGCAACCTTCGTGGCTTTTCGTCGTTGTGGCTCGCTAAATGCTTTAAAAATCAGAATCAAACGAGATTTTATGTCCTGAATCTTTATCCTTCACACCACTCATTACGCCTGCTTTCTGATACTCACCCACTCGCTTTTCGAAGAAATTGGTTTTTCCAGGCAATGATATCAGTTCCATAAAATCGAATGGATTCACAGAACCAAATTGTTTTGGACAGCCTAATCTTTCCAGCCAGAAATCGGCGATATACTCAATATATTGCTTCATCAGCTCAGCATTCATACCAATCAAAGATACAGGTAATGCTTCGCTGACAAACTCTTTCTCGATCTGCACCGCATCCATCATAATTTCGATAACACGTTCCTGAGGCAACTGATTGACAATATGCCTGGTGTAAAGCAAACATGCAAATTCACAATGAAGACCTTCGTCGCGGGAAATCAATTCGTTGGAGAAAGAAAGTCCCGGCATTAATCCACGTTTCTTCAGCCAGAATATTGAACAGAAAGAACCCGAGAAGAAAATACCTTCAACAGCAGCAAAAGCAATGATACGCTCGGCAAAAATAGGACTGTTGATCCATTTCAATGCCCATTCTGCCTTTTTCTGAACACAGGGAATTGTATCAATAGCGCGCAGCAAATGGTCTTTTTCGGTAGGATCTTTGATGTATGTATCAATCAGCAACGAATACGTTTCCGAGTGAATGTTTTCCATGGCGATCTGAAAACCATAAAAACATTTCGCTTCCGCATATTGAACTTCACTCAAAAAGTTAACCGCGAGATTCTCATTTACAATTCCGTCTGAAGCTGCAAAAAAAGCCAGAACGTGAGAAATAAAATGGCGTTCTCCGTCATTCAGATTCTCCCAGTCCTTTTGATCCTGTGAAAGATCAATTTCTTCTGCTGTCCAGAACGACGCTTCGTGGCGCTTATACATCTCCCAGATATCGGAATGCTTAATGGGAAATAACACAAAACGCAAAGGATCCTCCACCAGCAGGGGTTCCTGGGCAAGGTTCCCTGGCTTTATAACTTCTTGTGACATAATTGAGTTTAATTGTTGCGTGCGATGAGATTAAATGGTACCCTTTCTTACTAACTTAAGATGACATCGAAGGAAAACAAAACTACGCCCTTTGCACGTAAATTTCAAGGAGAATCGAATCAAATTGAATTCTTATTTAGAAATATTCTTTTAAATATTACTTTAACTTTGCCATAAGCATTGATCTGGAATTTAATGCGGTTAGTGGGATATATACCGGTCATTTTAAAGGTCCATTCTGCAATAAAGTGATTTTAAGAAGCCCGTTGATTTACATTTAAGACCCGATTTAATGCAAAACTTGAAAGGTTTAATTAAATCAGCAAAAGACCCTGCCGGATCCCAAAAAAACTCAAACCATTAGTATACAAGCAATCATGCCAGCCACTTTCCGTTCACAAGCCATCACGAAGCCATGTCGCTAATAGCTTTGGAGTCTTACCCAATGGTTTCGGTGGTTATCGCAACTTACAATGGCGCTCGTTTTTTAAGGCAGCAACTGCAAAGCATAATCGATCAGACATATCCCAATATTGAAATCATCGTTGTCGATGACGCATCCCGGGATGACACAATTTCGATAGTTACGGAGTATGCAATTACAGATCATCGCGTTCGACTTCATCCGTCAGAGCGGAATATAGGTTTCCTTAAAAATTTTGAACGGGGAGTGCTTTTGAGTAGCGGCGATTACATTGCGCTGAGCGATCAGGATGACATTTGGCTTCCTGAAAAAATAGAGATCCTGATGCGGGAGCGCAAGGATCATCCATTGATATATTGCAACTCCGAACTGATCGATGAAAACGGTAAAAGTCTGGGAATTAAACTCACAGACCTCAAAAACTTAAAGAACTTTGCCAGTCCGATCAATTACACCGTTGGTGGTACAGCCTCCGGACACGCGATGATCGTAAAAAGGGAGGTAGTCGTGGAAAGCCTGCCCTGGCCGCCCATGGTGACGCACGACTTTTGGATTGGCTTTGTGTCCACATTTACCGGCCCTATGAAGTTTGTAGACCAGGTGCTGGTATTGTACCGTCAACATGAGAACAATGTGATCGGTGTTACAGGAGGTGGTGCAAAAGCTACTCCACAAAAGAGAAAAACCAAGGAGGAAAGGGACGAGTTGAAAAGGCAAAGAATAAGATTGATGTACAAAAAGTGTCCTGCACACCTCTCAGAAGCAAAGCAGTTTTTTTACACTTTGGTCAAAAGTTATGAGGATTTTTCTCTTCGTAAAAACTTTATGAGAATGGCTGCGTTTCTGAAACATCGTCACAAAATCACTGCGTACAAAAAAAGGAACGAATTACGGAGAATACTTTTTTGTTTGAAAATGTTTGTAAAAATTGAATAATGCGCTCGACTCAAACAAGAAAATCAAGCTGTAATACTGGCGTTGCAATATAACTCTCACTCATGACCGAAGAAAACATCATTACAGTAAGGCGATCCCAGGGTAGTGATACCAAGTTTTCAATCCTGATTCCGTCCTGGAATAATCTCGCATATCTGCAATTGTGCATCAGGAGTATCAGAGAAAATTCGGTTTACAAGCATCAGATCATTGTTCACGTAAATGAAGGAAAAGACGGAACACTTGAATGGATCAAAACCCAAACCGATATTGATTATTCAGTAAGTAAAAAAAACGTGGGTGTTTGTTATGCCCTCAATACCTCGGCATCGCTGGCCCTGACAGACTATATTCTCTACATCAATGACGATATGTACGTTTGCCCCGGCTGGGACCAAGCACTTTATGAGGAAATATTAAGAATAGGACACAATTACTTTTTCATTTCAGGAACGGCAATTGAAGCGCGCGCTCAAAGTAAATGTTCAATAGAGAAGGACTATGGAAAAGACATTTCCAGCTTCAGGGAAGCTGATCTGTTAAGGGAATTTGACAAATTGCCGATACATGACTGGCAGGGAGCGACGTGGCCTCCAAATATTGTACACAAGGAAATTTGGGATCTGGTGGGCGGTTACAGCATCGAATTCTCGCCCGGTATGTATTCGGATCCTGACTTCTCTATGAAATTATGGAAAATAGGTGTGCGACACTTTAAAGGTGTGAGTGAGAGCAGGGTCTATCATTTCGGGTCGCTTTCGGTGAAGCGTGTCAAGAAAAACAATGGCTATTACATGTTTATCAACAAATGGCGAACGACCTGTGGCACCATGGGACGCTATTATTTACGTCGCGGAGAATTGTTTGATGGACCATTGAAAGAACCGGTAGTCCCACGCTGGGTGCTTATCAAGAATTTCTTTAAAAGATTGAGAGGTGCATTTTACCTGAGTAACCCGGTCTAAAACTCCCGCACCACGATATTCCACTCATCCACGTGGTCAACATGTTTGTGGATCGTGCGAAATCCCACCCTTTCATGCGCTCTTTGCGAACGAAAGTTGCTGGTCGAAATCTCAGTAACACAAAGGGCGTAGCCCTCGCGATACACCGTCCGATGTGTTTCATACAATTGGTCAAACACCCCTTTCCCTCTGAAATCCTCTCCCACGCAAATCTGACCCATCACATAATATTTTGAATTCAGGAGCGATACTTCTTTCCAGCTCAAAGAATCAAGTATAACAAACATGGGTTTTAAATCTGCGATCAGTTTGCCTGATTCGGGTAACATCGCCAAAGCAAACTCAACCACCTGGCCTTGATATTTTGCCACGATCTGCGGTGTCGACTTTTGCATATTCAGCAATTCCTCCATGGAGTGGTTGACTGTCAGAAAGCCCTGCTCTGTCTTGGTTTGCTCTGAAATTTCACTTTTAAGATTTAGCCTCTGCAGGGCGAGAATTTGTAACAAATCTTCCTCTTGATCCGCTATTCCAAAATGAAGCTTATCGATTTCCGGCAACATGAAATGAATTAAAATTGCTTGCTAATGGATTGTTAAATAATTTATCTCGCACAAAACCGGCTTTTTCCATTTTACTTAAACCGGCAGATAATCAAATCCATTTTTTCCGCCTGAAGAACCAGAGCACGATCAATGAGGATAACACCATCAGAAATAGCGATACCCAAAAACCCCATGGCTCGGTTGTGGTGGGAATGTGATTGTAATTCATTCCAAATATCCCGGCGATCAATGTGGGAGGCATGAAAATGATTGTCACGACTGTGAAGATTTTGATCACCTGGCTCTGCTCAAGATTGATCAAACCCATAAATGTATTTTGAAGGTATTCCAGCCGTTCAAAGTTAAAAGTGGTGTATTCAAGCAGCGAACTGATGTCTTTGAGAATAATCCGCAAATGCTCCTTCCTGTCTTCCGGAAAATATTGACTTCTCAAAATGCCTGAAAGAACACGCTGTTTGTCTATACTGGTTTCACGAAGCATCATCGTAATTTCCTGCAATCCACTGATCCTGATCAAAACCTCCTGCCTCGCTTTCTGCTCATGGGTGAGGTCCTTACTGATCGCCGAAATATCCCTGGAAATACCTTCCAATGAATCCGCATCGGCTTCAATGCGGGTTTCTAGGAGCATCAGCATAAAATCGACACCATTTTGAAAGGTGTCGGGGCTCACTTTCATCTTCTTAACAGTATCCGCGAAAGTCTTTGAGTCGCCACGACGATAGGTAAAAAGAACATTCTGGTGCAAAATGAAAGAAACAGGATAGGTCTCGTATCCATCCTTGTCTATCTTCAGAAAGTTTGAGTTGGCATTAATGGTGTCGTTCTGTTCGAAAAAACGCGAACTACTTTCAATTTCCACGATCTCCTGTGGTGTCTGAAAGCTGATATCGCATTTGTTCTCCACCCATTCTTCCTCTTCTGGCGAAGGAGATTGCAAATCCACCCATACCAGATTTTTCACTTTACCCAGCTCCCGAATATCGTTTTCGCGCCTGATAAGCCGCCCCTCTTTATAGAATATTCTTACCATAGCCTAAATTAAGGCAAAAACGAGCATGCAGAAAAGTCGAAAGTAAACATTTTGATCAATTAAAATAACCCGTTTGGAATTGCCAGCACACCTCAGATGAAAGTTCGGGCACCGGAGTAGTTGTCACGAAACTCCTTTGGCGTGCACCCGTTTTTGGCTTTAAATACTCTGTTGAAGTAAGACAGGTTGTTGAACCCACATTTATAAGCGATTTCCGCGATCGTTTGGGTCGTATCAATGAGCATCCGTGATGCGTTCCCCAACCTGATTTCGTTAAGACTCTCAACGAAAGTTTTACCTGTCCGCTTTTTGATAAATCTACTGAAAGACACCTCGGTCATTCCAGCCATCCTGGACACTTCCTCCAGGGTAATATTCTTATGATAATTATCCTTAAAGAACGCAAAGACCTTTTCAATGCGTCGACTGTTATAATTGATCCGTTCGTCCGTAAACGTACTGTTGGAAATGGTGCGCATATTCCGTGAAATCGAAAGATCATGCAGGATTGACATGAGTTCAAGTACCGAATCGAAGCCACTCTTTTCGGTAAGGCTTAGCAATCGGGGGAAAATCCGGTTGATCGTCTCCTCAGAAAAAACCACTCCCCTGGACGCCTTCTCCATTAAGGACCTGATAAAATAGAGTTGATTTCTCTTTAAAAATTTTTCATCAAACAGATCCTGGTGAAATTGAATCGTAATTTCCTGAATCTCAGCGGCCCCATCCTTCAATTCATAATGATGTGTAAACCAGCCATGAGGTATGTTGTTACCCACCAGCACCAGCTCTACGTCTCCAATTACTTCGGTATGGTCCCCAACGATTCTTTTGACACCCTTACCCCCCAAAATCAGATTTAATTCAAATTCTTCATGATGGTGTAATGGAAAGTCGAACTCGGTTTTTCTTCGGGAGAACACTGTGAAACAGTCGTACTGCGTAAGCGGGGTAATTTCCCGATATACTTCACTCATTTCAGTTTTTAAGAAGTTAGGTGATTATCTATTATTATGATATAGTGCGATATGTGTCAATAACTTCCCAATGAAATTTTATAATTCCAGGGAGAAAATCCACAAAATAGTCCTTAATATACTACGAAAAGATATAAAAACTAAACTCTGCCCTTTGATATATATATCAAAACTGTTTTTTCAGAAAAAAATTGAAATTGCAAATGATAGGATAGTATCATAACTGCGAATTGAAATACATGAAACATGATGAATTTCCGGTTTCTTCCCAAAACACCGCTTCCCATGCCACAATATTGGTTAAAAAGCAAAACACATAACGAATGTCATCGCTAGTAAATATTCTACAAAATTGAAGCATTATGATCTTGACAGTTTTCTAAGCCATTATTGGCAAATGCATTCTTTTGGCTAAAAAAATACCATGTAACCGCTGCATGAGAAGCATGGCAGGCCGGAGCAAATTGTCACTCAACAGCTGAAAAGCAACACCTCCAAAATTGCATTTTACCGCCTTAGCTACGATGTGCAGGTGCACGCGGTATGTTAACGTTGTGGTTTGTCAATTGTTAAAATGTAACCTCCTGCGATCAAAATAATCCCCAAATGCCGAAAATGTGTTATTTTAAGATAAAAAATGATTATAATTATCTGTACCCACATTTAGTATATTTGAATAAACTATTTTATAAATTTTTTTAGTTTAAATGTTCCAATTTTCTACTTGAATTAACCAATGATTAAAACAACAACTCTATGAAAAGAAATGTACTGATTATCGTTTTGGTATTGTTCTACCTGTTTAGCTTCACCGGCTACGCACAGGATATGACGGTATCAGGAAAAGTGACCGAGGCTTCCGGTGGAGAAATAGCCGGAGTGAACGTCGTTGTTAAGGGAACCACAAAGGGAACAACTACCAACGACAAAGGAGATTACAGCATAAGTGTTGAAAAAGGCAAGACGCTTACATTTAGTTATATCGGCTACAATCCCGCTGAAATCGTCGTAAATGCCTCAATTATTAACATTGCGCTCAAACCAGAAGCGACTGCATTGAACGAAGTAGTTGTTACCGCTTTGGGTATCAGCAGAGATAAAAGAGCACTGGCATATTCCATTACCGAAGTGGGTGGCAGTAACCTTACACAAGCACGCGAAGCTAATCTTGGCAATGCCCTGGCTGGCCGGGTAGCGGGTGTCAATGTGAGCAAAATCGCCTCCGGTCCCGCAGGATCTTCAAGGGTGATCATTCGCGGAAATAAGTCACTTCAAGGCAATAACCAGCCTTTGTATGTAATTGATGGTATTCCCATGGATAACAATAACTTCGGACAGGCCGGTCTTTGGGGTGGTTCGGATGAAGGTGACGGATTGTCCAGTATTAACCCCGACGATATTGAATCCATTACCGTATTAAAGGGTGCCAATGCAGCAGCACTTTACGGATCGAGAGCTTCCAATGGCGTCATTAACGTCACCACGAAACGTGGAACAAAAAGAAAAGGTGTTGGTGTGGAATTCGGATCGAACTATGTATTCGAGAAAGTAAATGACCTTTCTGATCTGCAACATTCATATGGAAGTGGTTCTTACGTGGATAAAGTTGCATCAAAAGCAACGAACCAAAACCAGGCATACGAATGGGGCGATGACTCTTGGGGCCCTAAATTTGATGGTAGCCAGGTGATGGGTTTCAATGGCAAAATGCATCCTTATTCTTACGCAGGAGATAATTTTTCCAGATTCCTGAAAACGGGTCACGCCTTCACAAACAATCTTGCTTTTTCAGGAGGAAGTGATACACAAAACTTCCGCGCCTCTGTAACCAATTTGAATAGCACCACAGTTATCCCTAACTCCGGTTTTGACAGGGTAAACATTTCCTTATCTACGAATTCTAAATTTGGCAAAAGACTTACATTGGATGCTAAGGTTTTGTACTCCGAAGAGAAGGCGAAGAACCGTCCAAATGTATCCGACTCACCCGGAAATGCGATTCAGGCACTTTGGAGAATTCCAGGTGATTACAACGTGCTGGATTATTATGGAGATCCAAACAAGCCGGGAGCAATTGCAGCAGGTACAGACGCCGCCAGCTTAAGCCTTTGGGGAAAATCAGTCGGAGAAGAATTTCAGCAAGCCAACAATAACTGGGGGCAAAACCCTTACTGGACTGCATATCAATTCATTAAGTCTGACAAAAAGAACCGGATCATTACCTCCGGTCAGCTTAAATATCAGATTACAGACTGGCTTTTCCTGCAGGGACGCGTTGGTATGGATAAATATTCACGCCGGTCAGAAAGCCTCACACCCGAAGGAACAGGTTATCAGCGCGGCGGTGCCAGGAGCATGGGAACCTGGAACGTGTCTGAGGTGAATATGGAATACACATTAGGGTTTAACAAAGAGTTTGGCAAGATAGGCGTGAATGCTTTCGCAGGCGGAAACAGGATGAGAAGAAAGTACGACTACGTGAACATTTACGGTAATGGGTTCAACGTGCAGTTCTTTGACGCTTTGAATAACGTAAAAGGTAAATCATGGGATTATTCGCCTGATGAATACGGAATCAATTCGCTGCTTGGATCGGCGGAAGTTTCTTACGACGGCTACCTGTTCCTTACGGCCACTGCGCGGAATGACTGGTTTTCGGTGCTAAATCCGGCAACAAACAGCATTCTTTATCCGTCATTGGGCGCGAGTTTTGTGTTTTCAGATGCAATCAAAGGGCTGCCTTCCTGGCTGTCTTATGGTAAGGTCAGGGCATCCTGGGCGCAGGTGGGTAATGCAACAATCGGTGCTTACCAGACAAACCTGACCTACTCTTTGAATGGTAACCCTCACCTGGGATATCCAATGGCATCCTTCTCACAAGCGATGGGAAATGGCGGAAACATTCCGAACCCCAATCTCAAGCCGTTGACGGTAACAGAAACCGAAATCGGTATCGATTTCCGTTTGTTTAATAATAAACTGGGTGTTGATTTCACATACTACGATCAGCAAACTTCGGATGATATTTTGAATGCAACCATTTCAAGATCATCCGGCTTCGGCAGTACGTCCGTGAATCTTGGTAAACTGCAGAACAGGGGTCTGGAATTACTTTTAACGGCAACTCCTCTGAAAACCAATAATTTAACGTGGGACGTAACAGTGAACGTTGCCAAAAACAACAACAAGGTAAAATCGCTGATCGAAGGCACAAATGAGCTGGTAATGGATGAGCCCCGTACCAGAAATGCTTATATCAAAAACATTGTCGGCCAGCCGTTTGGTATGATTACGGGTCGCGTTCAGAAATTATCTCCGGACGGAAAACCGATGTTCTACAGCGACGGACGTCCTGTTGGATCTGCGGGTTACGAGGTAATTGGTAATGGTATAGCCAAGTTAACAGGAGGCGTGACGAATACATTTAATTACAAGGGAATTGACCTTTCCTTCCTGGTTGATTTTAAAGTTGGCGGTGATATTCTTTCAGGAACAAACATGAGACTGGATCAATGGGGACTAAGTAAACGCTCGTTACAGGGTCGTCAGGGAGAAGCACCGATTACAGTAAACGGGGTAACACTTGAAGGAACTGAATACAAAGCCATTAACAGAACACTGACTCCTCAGGAAGCTTATAACTATTGGGGATCTGTGGGGGGCGAAACGGATGGTATTACCACAATGTACCTTTATGATGCTTCATTCGTAAAATTGAGACAGCTTACATTGGGCTATTCAATCCCAAGGAGGTTCCTGGAAAAGACGCCTTTGCAAACGCTTTCCTTTTCAGCTGTGGGTCGTAACCTGGCAATCCTTTTCAAGAATACACCTAACATCGATCCTGAGTCCACTTATGCCAACGGCAACTCACAGGGTTTTGACTATTTTGGTTTTCCTTCTACTCGTAGTTACGGTTTCAACTTGAGAGCAACATTTTAATTAAAATCATGATGAAAAATTTGAAAAAATATATAAAGTGGGGTCTTGCGGTGGTTTTGGTGACCGGATGTGATACAAAAGAATTGCACGATCTGAATATTAATCCGCAGGCGCTCAATCAGATTAACCTGAACCTCATTTTTACGACTGCCGAGCTGGCAATTGCCTCGAATGGTAGTACGGGTGATAACCGTTATATCGACTGGCGTACTAACATCGGCATGTTTGGATATGCAATTCAGCAGCTTGCCAATGCTGGCGGTGGCATCGCTCCAGGCGATAAGTATACCAATAATGCTGAAACAAATACGGCGCCTTTCGAATTCACTTATAATGATCAGCTGAAAAACATTGCTGAAATCCTCAAACAGTCGGGGAAGGGTGGATTTGCTGAAGGAAAGTATATCAACATGCGCCAAGCTGCCAGAATTATTCGTGTTTTCAGCTTTGCAAGGTTGACCGATTTTTATGGAAACATACCGTATACTGAGGCAAATAAAGGTACTGAAGGTATATTTTTCCCTAAATATGATACGCAGGATGTAGTTTACGCTGATCTGTTGAAGGAGCTTGATGAAGCAACCACAACATTAAATGCATCGAACCCGGCAGAAGGATTTGCGGCAGCTGACTTCATTTACAAGGGTGATATTGCCAAATGGAAAAAATGGGGTTACTCACTGATGCTTCGACTGGCAATGCGCATCTCAAATGTTGATGCAGCCAAGGCTGCAACATATGTCAGCAAAGCAGCAGCAGGTGGCGTTTTTACAAGCAATGCGGATAATGTTTGGATTCCGTTGGCCGATGGTCCAAGTGAATGGGTAAACCAGAACGGCATCTCGCGAGCTTTTGATCCGGGTGACGGCGGGCAGCCTTCCTACTTAAGCGCAACGATGATTAACTGGCTTAAAGGTACTAACCCGGCCAGTACGGCAGATGATGATCCTAGATTGATGATCATCACAGGTGGTATCGGTGAATGGACCGCAGCCGCTTTCACGCCTACCGTTTTGGATCCTTTGCTGCAAAAAGGAATGCCCAACGGATATGATCAGGCCATGCTTGACAAGTTGGAAGGTAAAACCGTTGACGTTTCGAAAACCTATTCACGTATCAATGTAAAAATGCTTCAGGATTCTGATCCATATATGATCATGAATTACGGCGAAGTGGAACTTCTTCTGGCAGAAGCAATTGAAAGAAAAATAGGCACTGGAATAACCGGCACCGCCAAGTCGCACTATGATGCTGGCGTGAAGGCATCCATGCAAATGTATACGCCTTACGATGCGACGTTAACCGTAGCTGACGGCGCTGTCGCCACATACCTTACTACCTATCCGTATGGCGTGACTAAACCAGCTCTGGAAATGATCGGTGAGCAACTTTGGGCTAATAAATTCTTCAACTGGTGGGAAGCATGGTCAGACTGGAGAAGAACGGGCTTTCCAAAACTTACGCCGACCAATTACCCTGGAAACGTCACTGGTGGTGTGATCCCGGTAAGACTTCGCTATCCAACCAATGAGGTAGCCGGTAACCCAAACTACAAAACAGGCGCTACATTGCCCGACGATTTTGTTACCAAGGTTTGGTGGGATAAATAACAAATTAGCAGAAACGAGTGAAAAGATGTCCCGAGCATTTCGGGGCATCTTTTTGTTTTCATAAGGATAAGGTTCACATAATAAATTCATTACTTTGCTTCTTCCTTTTTGATTTTACTAAATTTGAACTTCAACAAAATAACTTCAGCAATATGTCTTTAACATTCCCGTCGGATACCGAAAAAGCCGTCGTTTTTGAAAATGTGCAACAGTTTATCGATGAACAAGGATTTGAGGTTGTAAGCAAGGATCATTCCCGGCCATGGGGCGGCTTTTTTGTTTTAGATGAAGCGCAAGCGCCCAGCTTTATTTCTACTTTTTTCCCGCACCTGTCGCTGGAAGATTTTGCAGGATATGAAAAACTAAGTCCCAAAATATTAGTCGTTGCTCCGAATAAAAGACTATCATGGCAGTATCACCACCGTCGTGCCGAAATATGGAAAGTGATCGGCGGCAATGCAGGTATTGTGATCAGCGACACAGACGATGAAACAGAGATGCGTCAGTTACCGATCGGAACCGTTATAGATCTAAAAAAAGGCGAACGCCATCGCCTTGTCGGTGTGGATGAATGGGGAATCGTAGCAGAGATCTGGCAACATACCGACCCCGAAAATCCTTCAGATGAAGATGATATTGTGAGGGTGCAGGATGATTTTGGACGCTGATATTTTTCTATTTTTCAACCACCCAGCACACTAAGGCGATCACAAAGTTTCACAAAGTCCTCCGGTGCAGGCTAAACTCAGTGAAACTCCGTAACTAATTCCGTTATCTCCGTGGTAAACATTTTGAACTCAATCTAAAACTCCAAGCTATGAAATTCGGAAAAGTAGAAAACCCGGATGATATCGATTTTACGTTGCCTCCGGATCATGCCGATACAAAAAATGTATTATCTATTTCCGATGGCAAACCAAACATCTACATTGGATGCGCGAAGTGGAACAAGGCCGACCTGAAAAGCTTTTATCCCAAAGGTACGAAAGATGAATTGGGCTATTATTCCACCCAGTTCAACAGCATTGAGCTGAACGCCACGTTTTACAATAATTTCCCCATAGAAACCATTGAAAGCTGGTACAACAAAACACCCGATGGATTTCGTTTTTTTCCGAAACTTCATCAGGGAATCAGCCATTGGAAACGTCTGAAGGACGCTAAACAACCCACGGACTTATACCTGGACGGAATCGCGCATTTACAGGAGAAGCTAGGCTGTTTGTTTTTACAAATGCCTGATAATTTTGGGCCAAAAAACTGGGAGGTGCTGAAAGCCTATCTGGAAGAATGGCCTTCAGGATTTCCGCTGGCATTGGAATTAAGACATACGGGCTGGTACGACGGCACATTCAACAGCGAAGAATTGTATGAGGTCCTTGAAAAGAAAAACATCTCTCACATTGTCACCGACTCGGCTGGTCGCAGAGATCTGCTACATATGAGGTTAACCACGCCAACCGCCTTCATCCGCTACAATGGAGCGAATGTTGATTCGGATTACACACGTCTCGACGACTGGTTTGACCGTCTGAAACTTTGGATAGAAGCTGGCATCGAAAATATTTACTTTTTCGTTCACCAAAACCACGAAGAAGCATCACCCCTTTTATCTGCATATCTGATCAAAAGAATGAATGATGAACTTGGCACGGATTTAAAAATTCCGATCAACCCTGTTGCAAAATAGATTACATTCAAGCTAAAAAAACGAATGAGCATTAAAGGATCGGTTGGTTCCTTCAATGCTCATTTTTATTAGACTCATAAAGTTGTGGTAGCAAAAGCGAAGATAAGACCATTTGACATGCATCATTTTCAACTCTCAACTCTCAACTTTCAACTTTCCATTCTTAATTGGCCTTAGCCCCAAGCAGTCCGTGATAATACGCCATGTAATAAGGCAACAGAAAGAAAGTCCCTTCATGTTCGTCATGTCCATCTCCCTCAGAAGCGAGTAAAGCAAATCCATCTCTATCCTGCCGTACGTGTCCCCGTTCATCCACAGGCAAAGCAAACCCATCTGATCGCCAGCCGATATTTACGTTTTGCAGGGGAGATGAATCAAAAACAACATCGAGCCGATGCGTATTATCCATCGTATAGCCGATCAGATCCAGCGGCATTTTCTGAAGATTATCGAGTATAAAACTCTGATTATTACTCCCCCTATATAAGTGTTTGACCACTTTGGGTGCGTAAAGATGGTTTTCTGGAAACAAGTCCTTTCTTTCAAAAGTCTTTTGATCAACCAGTTCTGTGAACCGATTAGCTAGAGAAGCATAGATTGCGTCCCAAAATGCATTTTTCTGTTTGCTGATGTGTTGCCAAGCCACTTCGAGCGACTGTCTGTACATCAATAACAAAGAAGGATCAGTTTCATATTTTATCAAGCCGTACATGCTCATAAGGCATAGGTTGTTATCCCAGGGAACTACGTTTTCTGGCGGAAAAAACTCTTTCGGATGCATTGCATATATGTGATAACCATATTTATCACGTAGAATTTTTGCTTCTTCATCATACTTTTTGTTACCCGTGACATGCTTTGCTACGTTCAAAAATGAAAGCATCATCATGGAATTTAATCCGCGTTGATCGTAACCATAAACAGATTTGAAGTACTCAGGAGAATAATCGCCCCAACGGGTAACTTTTCCGTCATGGTCCACCAATTTATAACCATGCCTGATGAAGTGATCCATAATATCGCCTACTACCTCCCGTACTGCTTGTTTCTCTTCCTCGGTTTTGGCAATCAGATCGTAATATATCCCATAAAAAAAGAAGTGACCGGCCAACTCGTCGGAACTCGTATCACATTTCCACAGGTACTTGCCATCCTTACTTTTTGGAAAACGGGGGTAAATATCCTTCCACATCGGATCATTTTTCTGATGCCGCAAATTAGCCTCACGGCTATAAATTTCGTTTACCGGCTCATGCCAGTCTACCGGAATAATCACTCTGGCAGGAAAACCCTTTTCGTGTGTAATATCGACCAGCCATTTGCAGGATTTAAAGCTTCTGTCTGCCAGGGCCTTTGCCTCGGGATCTCCCGTTGCTGCGTACCGAAATGCATTTGCGGCGCCATACATTGAAGTGTACATCCCGTCATTGTCTGAAATGGCGACTTCCGAAGAAGCTACATTAAATTGCTCCTTTAAATGACTCTGAGCGATGAAACCCATCCGATTGTGCCTTTCTTCAACTTGTTTAGTAAAAAACTTGGCCTTTTCTTCGAGAGACATCTTTGACGGTGTGATCTGGCTGATGCCTGTGTCGGTTGCGATCCAAACCGTACCATTTTTCTGTAATACAATGTCATTCACACGATCGCCTGGCAACCAGCGTCTGCTGAAACGGTATTTGAAATAATCGTTATCTACTTCGATCGCTCCTTTTTCAGTACCAAACCAAATAACTCCGTTAGGTCCGGCAGCAGCACAAGTAAATTTATTATACGGCAACCCTTCTTTGCCGGTAAATAGCTTCCAAGTTTGCCCTTCCAGACATCCTACTCCTTCCTCAGATCCAAACCAGAGCCTCCCTTTGCTGTCTGTAACAAGCGCCGATACATTTCTTAGTGACCAATTATATTTTTCATTTGCCGGAAAAACCCGGGTAATTTTTTTGAGATTGTCATAAAAATAAAGCCCCTTATCACACCCGATTGCGTATCCATTTTTGTAAGAAACCACCGAAAGCACGTTACATCCAGATATAACCGGAAGCTTCGGTGTCGCTTCGGGCTGCACGAAAATATTTGCAGCCTTCCATTTACCGTCTTGCAGTTCAAAATTCGATTTCCCGACCACCGCGAATGGCTGGTCCCTCACGAGCCGAATTTCATCTATTTTACCCTCCGGCAACCCGTCTTTCGACATGTGTAAAGTCACCACCTCCTGCACGAATTTTTGGTCGCTTATCGACTGTGCTATACAAAAGGATGGCAGCAAACTGACTACCAATAACAAATACCTCATAAAACCAATTATTTACAGCTAAACCCGATCACATTTGACAAGGATAGCATAAATACTTGCCTTAGCAACTAAGAGGCTATGCGATTCGGTAAAATTGATTGAACGGCATTTTACAGATCAAAGCCCACACCCTGTTCGGGGAAGATCAGGTTCAAGCGAAGAGAGTTCGCCTCAAGTAGCTGTCGCCGGATTGTTTTTTCGTTTTCTCCGGTTGGTTTAATGTGCGTTACGATCACCTTCAAACCCCTCATATTGTCGCTACCGACACCCTCTGAAAGATTTTCCATTTCCTTCATAAACCATTTGGGAGTAAGATGCCCATACAATTTACTGTCAGGCTGCTCATCAGGATACGACACTTCAAGAAAAATTCCACTCATATTACCGTTTCTAATCAACGGAGCTGCAACTTCCCATATTTGTTTTATTCGATTGCTCTTTTCCATTTGGTCAGGTCCGGTGTCACCAAAGTACAAGGCATACTTATTCCCCGCCCTGACAAGAAATGCCGCGCTCTCGTAAGGGGCAGAATGACTTAGTGGAAATGCCGTCACAAACATTTCTGTATTTTCAATCCTGACTTCCCTGCCTACACTCAGTGCATAATACTGATACTTTTTCAAAACCGGCGCATTTCCATCATTCCCGAAATTAGGCCAGCTCTCCCAGTTGAAGTAGTGGTTTTTAATGATTTCGAGGCATTTCGGAAGACTATAAATTTCCTTCTGAATATCGTCCGTAGAATTCAGGATCAAACCGGAAATATGGTCGAGATGGGCATGAGAAATAAGGTAGGCCCTGACATTGTTTTTTAAGAAAATTTCAGGAGGTCCGGTGATTGCCCCGTTTGATACGGATTTTTTCACACCCGTAAACAAAGTGCCTGCGTCCAAGCTTACGAATTGATCTTGCCCGGAGGGCGCGATCAGATATGCAGATAAATTTTGCTCGTCGATGCCACCTTTGACACCCAAAGGCACGACCCGAAACGCATGCTGAGCCACTAAAACAGAGGTTGACAATGATAAAGCGAAAAGTAATATGACCCGCATGGAAAGAGATTTAATAATAAATTTTTGATTATCAACCGTACAAAATTCGCGTATATATCAGTTGGCACTGATAATTTTCACATTGGTCTTAAATAACTTGAACCGGGAATGAAAATTACATATCCGCACTCAAAATTCGATTTCTATTTGTAAATCAACAGGATACAGTAAATCAAAATTTTTATCTTTACAAATATTGGAGGCACAATCAAAAATAAACAAACTTCCCGCACACTTCCTTATGAGCCGAACCTTTTGCCCGACTTTACTTACCCTATTATTGTTATTTCAAAATAGAAACTTAGCAGTTGCTCAGCCTAATCCTGTAATCGAATCTTTTATATCTGGTTTTACCAGGCCTGTAAAAGTTACTAATGCTTATGACTCAAGGCTATTCGTCGGGGAAATAGGCGGCAAGATCAAAATAGTGAAAAATGGAACATTACTTCCCGAGCCATTTCTGGACATCAGCAGCAAGATAAACGACCCCGATTGGGCCGGAATTTACAGTTTCGTATTCGCTCCTAACTACCAAACCTCAGGCTATTTTTATGTGATGTATGTCGTCAAAAACAGCCCGCACGTACAGATATCACGTTTCAATCGGTCCGTCAGCAATGCAGATAAAGCGGACGAAAATTCCGAATTACAAATTCTTACGATTCCTTATGAAGACGTAGCGGCGGGTCATCGTGGTGGCGACCTGGCGTTTGGCAAGGATGGATATCTTTACATTTCTACCGGCGACAATGGCCCGGGATCAAGGGGAGACATTGGCGATCCGAACAATAATTCTCAGAACCTGAACAAGCTTTTTGGCAAAATTCTAAAAATAGATGTTAACAGTGCCGCGCCTGCCGATAATATTCTCGACAAGATTTTCGCCCTTGGCCTGCGAAATCCCTGGAGATTCAGCTTTGATCGTTCTACGGGTGATCTTTGGATCGGCGACAACGGACAGGACGCGTGGGAGGAGGTTAACTATCTTCAATACCCCTTCGGCCAAGGTCTCACCAACTTTGGCTGGCGTTGCATGGAAGGCAATGAAAATTACCCATATGCCCCTGTACCATGCGAAATATTACCATCCCACACGCCGCCTAAATATGTTTTTGCGGGGTACAGTAAAAGTGTGCCCAACACCGACGCATCTGTAATGGGCGGATATGTGTATCGTGGAAGCAAGTACCGCTCGTTTACCGGCTATTACTTTTTCGGCAACTACTCGACGGGAAAAATAGGTTTCGTCAGCCAGTCAGGTACCGGAAGTTTTCATTCAACTTTGTCTTATCCATCCATCATTTCGTTTGGTGAGGATGTAGACGGAGAACTTTATGTGCTTTCGTTTCTTAACGGTACACTATCAAAAATCACAAATCCAGCTGAGCCACTTCCCGTCAAACTTGAATATCTGACAGCAAAACAAGAAAACTGTGTGATTCAGCTGACATGGAGAACGTCTTTGGAACTCGACTTTTCCCGCTTTGAGATCGAACATAGTATCGACGCCAAAATCTTTGATAAAATCAATTCCATTACCCATTCGGGAGCGAACCACATATATACCATAACCGATGAAAAAGCGCTGCCCGGCTCAAATTTCTATCGACTAAAAATTGTCGACAATGACGGAAGTTTTCAGTACAGCTCAATGGTATCGATAAATCTGACTTGTCCGGAAAGAGAAATCTCCCTATTTCCAAATCCCGCTACCGACAAAGTCACCATCAAAGGTGTCAGAAAAGGATATGAAATCAGCCTTTACAATCTTTCCGGACTCATGATATTTACTACTACGCAAACAACAAATGCGCAGGCGGAGTTAAGCCTTAAAAACTTCCCGGCAGGAGTTTACACCGTTATCGTGAAAGACCCCGGTTCAGAATTTGCTAAACAATTGAAATTGGTAAAGAAATAACCCAGTGCCAGTCTTTTCGTTGACCGCGTACCTGGTTCAAGGCAACTAAACCGATATCATAAACCTTTCAGGACGTATCGAAATTCTCGCGTCAGGAATCACAGCTTCAAAATATTGCTAAGGTTTTTTGAAGGTCTAATCGACTCCAATTCCTTATTTTGGATCGGTGTGATCACTTTTAACCAGTAAAAGGCTCAATATTTCGGCTGATTTTTGACTATATTTCAGAAAAAACCGCTTGACCAAGATCATAAAATTTCAACTACTTTCAAGTCCAACAACATGAGCAATTTATTAGGACTACGGACGACCATTTATAAAGTTCCGGATATCAATGCCGCCAAAGCCTGGTACACCAAAGCGTTTGAAAGCAATCCTTATTTTGACGAGCCTTTCTACGTAGGATTTAATATTGCAGGGTATGAACTCGGCCTTCTTCCCGAAGAAGGCTCACCAGAAAAATCCGACAATGTATTGGCATACTGGGGTGTGGAAGATATCCATACTGAATATCAGCGGTTTCTGAACGTAGGCGCAGCCGATTTCAGCAAACCCCAGAATGTTGGTGGAGAAATAATGACTGCAGAACTTAAAGATCCCTGGGGAAACGTTATTGGGCTCATCTATAATCCGGAGTTCAAACTTTAAATAACATTCAACTACCCTCAATGGATTCTTTATCGTCGCGGCCGTTCTATCATCAGCTTTCTCAGTGCCTGTTGGCGATTGGAATAATTATTCTGGGAATTTATTTGGGCCAGGATATCATCGTTCCGCTTGCACTAGCGGTGTTATTGGCCGTACTGCTCAGGCCCATTGAAGGCTGGCTTACCAGACATGGCATTCCAAAAGTGCTGTCAATTAGCCTTGCGGTGCTTCTGGCAGTCTTGATTTTGGCGGGAATAGCAATCATACTTTCCATGCAGATATCCGACTTTTCGGATGAATTACCCAAACTTAAACGGAACATCAACGACGCTTACCGCGACATCAGACGCTGGATTCGGCAGGAGTACAGCGTTAGTTACCGGCAACAGGATCAATATCTAAAGAAAGCACAAACCCAGACACTGGAAAACTTCCAAAGCGCCGAAACCTTAGGCGTCGTTACAGGTCCGCTCGGATCATTGGTACTAATTCCTATCTATGCTTTTCTTTTTCTCTATTACCGCGCCATGCTGCTGCATTTTATGGTCGTGTTATTTGCAGAAAAACACAAGGTGCAGGTGATGGAAATTTTGGGCGAAATTAAATCTATTATTCAAAGCTACATGGTAGGACTGCTTCTCGAAACCGGAACGGTAGCATTGCTTAATTCTATTGGCTTACTCGTTCTAAATGTACAATATGCTATCCTGTTGGGTGTTATGGCAGCCATTTTAAACTTGGTGCCGTATATTGGCGGGCTCGTTGCTACTGCGCTTGCCGTTATGGTAACCTTCATCAACCATCCGGACGGTTACACGCTTTTTGGGGTCATTGGTGTGTTTTTAGCGGTGCAGTTTATAGATAATAACTTTCTCGTTCCTTTGGTCATTGGTTCCAAAGTGAGGATCAACGCTTTGGTTTCAATTGTAGGTGTTTTGGTTGGCGGCGCGCTTGCCGGAGTTTCGGGAATGTTCCTTTCGATTCCGGCTATTGCCATGATGAAAGTAATTTTCGATCGGGTCGACGGATTGAAGCCCTGGGGAATACTGCTTGGAGATCAGACTCCCGAACAGGCAAACAGCAATCTTTTCAGGCTTGTGAAAAGAAAGGCTAAGGAATTAGAGGAATGAGAAATGTTTCACAGCGTTTCAAAGACAATAAAAAAAGAGGAACAAAGAGATTAAATATAAAATTTATCTCCTTGCCCCTCTTTTTGACACCGTGAATCTCTGTGTCATTTTAAACTTGCTTCCACAATTTGCGCAGTATTAACCGTCGCCTTCAAATCATGAAGCAAACTGAACAAACCAAAAAATGTACGGTTAATATAAATAAAATGTTTTGAACCACGATTCACATTCATCTTTCTCAACTCTTTATCATTGGCGTACCGCTCACCTATGGCAGCTAATTTGCCAAAGAATTGCTCGTCCGAGAAGTCAAATTTTTCCGACTGAAATGGCTGCGTCAACAACGACAGGATTTCATAAAACAGATGAGAGAAATATTTAATCTCTGCCGGCGTGTCCTTCGCCAGCAAGATTTCCAGTTCATACAATTTCTCTTTGTAAACCACAGGATCATTCAGATTCTCCGTTTCCGCCAGTTCAAAATATGGTTTGTAGAACGAATCAGGAATCTGTTTCATGCAACCAAAATCGATTGCAATCAGATTCTCGTCTCCATCGACCAAAAAATTACCCGGGTGTGGGTCCGCATGGACTTTCTTCAATTGATGAACCTGGAACATGTAAAAATCCCACAATGCCTGAGCAACTTTGTTACATGATTCCTGGCTGGGATTGGTTTTAACCCATTCCGACAAATGTTTACCGGTCATCCAGTCCATTGTCAATACTCTTCCGCAAGAATATTGTTCGTAATATTTGGGGAAAATTAGATTCGGGATGTGTGCACAAGCTTTCGCCACCTCATTGCTTTGCGCGAGCTCAAGCGTGTAGTTGGTTTCTTCGAAAAGCTTGGTTTCAACTTCCGTAAAGTACTTATCCGAATCTTTCGCTTGGATGTTAAACATCGTCATCGCAATGGGTTTTACCAGAGCAAGATCCGATGATATACTTTCAGCCACGCCAGGATATTGAATCTTCACAGCCAGATTTTTACCATCCGCCGTTGCCTTATGCACCTGACCAATACTCGCCGCATTGATTGCATTGGCATCGAACGTATCGAACATATCAAGCGGTGATTTACCGAAATACTTCCTGAAAGTTTTTATAACTAAAGGCGCAGATAATGGCGGCACGGAAAACTGAGAAAGCGAAAACTTCTCCACATACGCCTGAGGAAGGAAATTCTTCTCCATACTCAGCATTTGAGCAAATTTCAGCGCGCTACCCTTGAGATTTTTAAGCCCATCATAGATATCTTCCGCATTGTTGGTATTCAGATTATCCCTTGCAGACTCTGGATTAGTGATCTTCTCACCATAGTATTTCAGGTAATTGCCCCCGATTTTGACACCGGTTGTAATCAATTTACTCGCACGCTGAATTTTCGAAGTAGGTATTCTATCTATTGTTTCCATTCCTACTTCAATCTTTCTTTAATAAGAAATTTACCGAAATCGATCACACTTTCCAATGGCGTCGTATCAATCAGGTCAAAGGTCGCACGAATCGATTTTTCTATAAAAAGATCTGTTTTTTCAAATCCGATCGATTCATCGTCCATCCAGAATTTCAGCGTCACCATAAATTGTATCCACGCCCCTTCCTCCAGTGTATCTTGCTGCGCTTTGCGAATGCGCTCGCTTTTTGTCTTCAGGTAACCAGCACTTGCTTCTGTGATAAATTGCTTGAAATGGTTTCGCAATTCTTTCAGCTTCATGAGGCTACCTAACCTGTTTTTGTCTTCTTTCAAAGCAAAAACAACGTAGCTTCTGTTGGCAGTTAGTATTTCGAAATAGGTAAAATAATAAGCCAATAGCTTGTCTCTGAAACTTGCCAAAGCCACATCATCGCTCTGTGCGATCAGCCTGACCGTTAATTGATGAAAGCTCACAAACACACTTTTCTCAAGAGAATCGATGGATGCGAAGTGATTGTAAAATTCCTTTTCAGTGATGCCGATATGCTTGGAAAACAAATACACCGATTCCGGCTTTTTGTTATTTTCCAGACAATAGTGCATAAATTTTTCTGTGATTTTATCCGCTGTCAAAGGTTCTGCCGCGGTTAAGACTTCTTTCGTTTTTGTTGCCATCATTGTTATAGATTTGTACATCAACCCGATGATTTCGACTAGATTCAACGAACAATACTTTGTTTGTTGTTACGCTTTCGACAAATTATGAACTGAGTGACTGCATCAAGCCATCGAATACAACTCTCACAATTCATTGCCGACTGTTTTAGCAACAAAAAATCGCTCAGGAAGTATCCATTTTGAGTGATTTATTTTAATGTTTCTAAAACAATGCTCAGGAGCGGCAACCCTGCAAATTTAAAATTCATTTTTAAATTTGCAGGGTCCAGAAAGTCAATTAGCCCTATCTTGCACAAATTAAACAGCACGTCATTACCACCTTTTGATGCTTCAAATACAAAGAACCAACAGCGAAAACCCTGATTTCAAAAACCTAACACGGGAACTCGACGTCACACTGTGCGACATTTATGGCACCAAACAGGAAGATTTTGAAGAATACAACCGGATTGTAGATCTACCCACTGTCGTGTTGGCTTATGAAGATGACATCGCCATTGGCTGCGGATGCTTCAAAAGATTCAATGAAGATTCGATTGAAATAAAAAGAATGTTTGTAAAACCCGAATACCGTGGAAAGGGAGTTGCATCAAGAATTCTTTATGAACTGGAATCCTGGGGATATGAGTTGAAATACACCTACGCAACCCTTGAAACCGGCAATAAACAAATCCCGGCAATTGAAATGTATCAAAGTCTTGGTTATATGATCATTGATAATTACGACCAGTATAAGGATAATGACATCAGCGTTTGTATGATGAAAAGTTTGTGGCCGGATTCTTAAATTTCAATATCATTTAAAATTAACTAAGCCGACTGCACCGTGATTCGATGAATACCTTGAACGCGCCCACTACTTTTTACTTTCCAGATATCGAAGTTTTTTTGCAAATCAAGCCAAAATTCCGCATTAACTCCAAAGCCATTTTCTAAGCGCACAGCCATTTCTGCGGAGACCGCAGCACTTTCATTGACAACCTCCGAGAGCTGTTTGCGACTTACGTTCAATTCTTTAGCAGCCTGAGTGATTGAAATCTTCATCTCCTTCAATATATCCTCCCGAAGTATTGCTCCCGGGTGTACTGGTTTCATTCCATTTTCCATTTTCATAACTTAATGATAATCAATATAATTTACATCAAAAACATTGCCTTCTTCAAATCGGAACAATATTCTATAATTTCCCGTCACCCAGATTGACCAAACCCCTTTCAAGTCTCCACTTAATTGATGTAATCGATACCCCGGAATAGCCCTTATAGGATCGAGAGTCTTAGCAGTATGAAGAACAGAAAGGATACGTTTTATTTTTTCAACCTGCTCAGCAGGCACTTTGGACGAATTGTCTTTTTCCCACAGCAACCTTAGACCTTATGTGAAATACTCTCAATCATTTGGCAAATATAGTTGAAACCCCTGGGGTTACAAAGACTACAGGAAAATCGACGATCAATTGGATCAAGTACCCATCATCGGATCACTTACTCCGTCCTTCCCTGTTTCAACCCTTCCGGCAAAACGGCGGCCATAACCCTCATTTTCCGTGATAATAACAGTAAAGTCATACCAATTTCCATTCTTTTCTAATGACCAACTTTTGCTGGTTTCAACCCCGGAAACAGCTTTTAGCATCCATGGACCAGAGTATGGCTTGTAAACACTTGAAGCTACGGTAACCACGCCACTATCCTTTTTACCAATCACTTTCACTGTTATTCCCCCTTTTTTGGTTTCATATACCAACTCAATTTCAGGCTCGGGCATATTTACATTCCCGGAAAAAGACCGAAAGAAGCCGTTAGGCCCATACACTTCGAGATTATAGTTACCCCTATCGTCTTTTGCGTCCCAATCATCTTCCAGCTTTTTACCCGCTTCAACTGTATATCGTCTCGGAATCCTGTCCAGGTGAATGTTGTCATACACATGAAATACCGCTCCCGCTTTGCCCAAATTCACAAAGTGAAGCCTGAGTTTTTCATCTGACCGTGCTTCTGCGTGGGTATGTAACTGATAAGGTAAAGCACGAGAAAAGCGGGTCCCTCTTTCCTGAAATAGATTGGAAGAAATTTCCGGTGCAGTTGCTTTTGGTAGTGCTTTTGACGACTCTTCTATTTCCTTATAATTGGATGTAACAGGCAACTTTGGAAAAGCAGGATCATTAGGACTGACAAAATCAAAAGCCGATGTAAGATCGCCGCTGACTGCTCTGTGCCAGGGACTTATCGCAGGAATATTAACGCCAAACCGTTTTTCAATAAACTGCCCCACCGACGTGTGATCAGTCACCTGTGAATCCACCCAGCCACCTTTACTCCATGGTGAAATGATGTACATGGGGACGCGTGGTCCCAGGCCCCAGGGCCGCAAATTTCCTGAAATGGTATCACGCTTGTCCTGGTAACTTCTCATCTTTTGAGGTTTGCCAGCTGCCTTTGTACTCTCCGCGTAAAACGGATTGGGGAATGGTTCAGCTCCTTTATCATTATTAAAATACATCCCTGCCAAATCGATGGTTGACTTGCCGGCTAAGGTTCCGTCAAGGTTGTAGGAAGGGACGGCGGGAGCCGGTATGTGGTCAAACAGTCCGTCATTTTCATCGAATGTCAGAAAAAACGCCGTTTTACTCCAAACCTCTGGGTTAGATGTGATAGCAGTAAGTACCTGATGTGTGAAGTCACCCCCACGCGTCGGACTTGAAGGTGCACCGGGATGTTCCGAAGATATCTGTGACGGCAGTACCCAGCTCACTTGAGGCAAGGTTTTGTCTTTCACATGTTTTGTAAGGTCTTCCAGTGACCAGTGCTTCATTCCATTTTCATAAATTGGCGAGCCAGGCTTAGCTGATCGGAAACTCTCAAATGCCAGACCACCATGCATGGCACCTGCCCAGTTGTCATTCGGATCCTGGTAAATACGCCAGCTGATTCCGGCTTTCTCAAGTACATCGGGAATCGTATCCCATTTCAGCGAAGAACCCTGGTAAGTATACCCAGGCTCAGGCATGTGGCCGGGTTTGCCTGTCTTTGGGTCCAGTTCAGGCCAGCAACGTAAATTAACAGGTTCAGAATCTTCATCAGTGCAATTAATTCCGGCAGCCCTTTTTTCAGGATTGAAATTAGAACCGGACCAAAACATGATGCGGTTTGGGTCCGTGCCGGTTGCAACCGAACAATGGTAAGCATCAGATATCGTAAAAGACTCAGCCAATGCATATTGAAACGGAATTTCTTCTCTGGTGTAGTAAGCCATCGAATACGGCGTTTTGAACATCGGCCAGAAACCATATTTCCCTTGATTCCACGCAGCCTGCGTATCCGGAAAATCATGCGGCGTTCCGTTAATCAAAGCAGCATTCATCGTTTTATTGTCAGCCCGGTAGGGTGCAATGACCCGCTTACCATCCGATTGATGAAACGCCCGTTTGCCGCTTGCCAATGGAATCGGGAAGCGGTCACCAAAACCTCGTACACCTTTTAACGTTCCAAAATAATGATCGAACGAACGATTTTCCTGCATCAGGATCACAATGTGCTCGACATCCTTGATCGATTTATTTCTGTTGTGAGCTTCAACAGCAAGTGCTTTTTGGATCAACGGCGGCAACATATTGAGTGCAGTCGCCGCACCAGCCGCGCTTGCGGACGTACTTAGAAATTTTCGGCGATTCATGAGCGGGATTCGTTTTCAATTATGAACAAAAGAAGGGGGTATTTTGATGATTATACTTAATCGCCATTGTTTGAAATCGCTAGAAACCTCTAATGATAAAAATTTGAACCACGCAAGAAATCTAAGGACACCAAAGTTTTCGTTTGGCAAATTGTTGCACAATTCGTCAAACGATGGTCATTAAGATATGTACCTATAGAGGTCATTAACGAACGATTTTTTACCCTGATGAATGATATTAGCACAATTGAAATTGATTAATAAGCCTTTTGGCGCTTCTAACAACTTCATATATGTGAGAATCTGTGCCTTATGGATTGGCAGGACTACTTCGACGGCTTTTATTTCAACAATCAAGACGCCATCAACTAAAAAATCAGCACGCAATAATGTGTCCAATTCCAAATCTCGATAGGTTACATTTACAATGTGTTCAGACGAAAATAAAATATTCCTGAATTCTAATTCCTTACTCAAACACTGATGATAAACGCTCTCCAAAAGTCCCGGCTCTAATCTCTTGTGAACCTCGATGCAGGCGCCCGTTACGCGATACTCAAGATCTTCCAGATACTGTCTCGTTAGCATATTTTGTCAATTAAGTATGTTGATGATTGATTAAGTTGCAAGAATCCGCGTCTTGATTTATGTTTAGACTCAACTGAAAAATTAGGTAACGACAATAAATCCTTAGGTGGTCTTAGGTTCCTTCGGTGGTTCAAAAAAACAGGACTAACTTTTCAAAACCTCACCCACCGCCCCTCTCAATATCTCCAACGCCTTCACAATCTCAACCTCATTCAAATTCCCAAAACCCAGCCGCATTCCGCTTAGTTGGTCTGTTTGATACAACAACGTTTGTGGCAAATTGAGATCCCTTTTCAGGCATTCTCTACTTACTTTCATCAGGTTAATATCCTTTCGCCACTGCGTCCATACAGCGAGTCCGCCCGGTGGTTTATCGTGCGAGACGAATTCATCAAACTTTTCATTTAACAATTTACAAAGGACATCCCGGCGTTCGGAATACACCTTTTGAGCCTTTTTCAAGTGCCTCTGAATTTCCCCTTCGTGAAGCAATTCCCCCAGTGCCTGCTCCATCATCAAGTCACCTTGTCTGTCGATAATCCTTCGCAGCTTGGCCAGTTCGACGATCAGGTTTTTGGGTGCCACTAAATATCCCGATCGTAAGCCAGGGGCCAAAGCCTTGCAAAACGAACCGACATATACGACCATTCCCACGCTATCCGCACTCGCCAAGGGTAGTACGGGACTACTGTTAAAGTGAAAATCATAATCGTGATCGTCTTCCAGAATGATAAAGCCATATTGGACCGACAAATTCAAAAGCTCAACCCGCCTTTCTGCGCTTAATGTGACGGTGGTAGGATAATGATGGTGCGGCGTGATATACAGCATCCGAATTCGCGTCGTCCGACAAAGTTTTTTGATCGCGTCAACAGAAATCCCCTGATTATCGACGGGAACTGAGATAATTTTGGCTCCCGCCTGCTGAAAAATCATATTTGCTACATAGTAACTGGGTTTACCAACGAGGACCGTATCACCTGCTTCCAATAAAAGCATTGAGGCCAAGTACAGACCCATCTGGATGCCTCTGGTGGACATAATATTCTCTCTCGCAACATGTAAGCCTCTGGTGTTATTAAGATATCCGGCAAGCTTGTCACGGAAATATTCATTTCCTTCCACATGTGAATAACCCAGATATTTCCCGTTAACCCCGCGCTTTAAAACACTTGAATAAGCTTTGGACAACTTGTCGAGCGGTGCCAGCCGTACGTCCGGGAGCCCATCAGTAAATTCCAGAGAAGTCCGTGAAACAGATACAGGCCTGTCAAGCAGCATACTTTCTCGAAAACCAAAACCAGTGGAAATCGGGTAACTTCCCAGATAAGCTGTATTGAACTTCAACGGATCAGCCACCGAAACGGGGGGCTTGTTGGTAATGAAGGTTCCTTTGTTGGGAAAAGTTTGTATCCATCCCTGCGCATCCAGGTCCGAATATGCCGCCACGATGGTTTTTCGATGCAAACCCAATAAGCCAGAAAGACTTCTGGTTCCAGGTAATTTCGCGCCCGGCACCAACACACCCCGCTGAATAGCATTCATCATTTGACGGGCGACCTGCAGGTAGATGGGCGTATTTGAGGTACGATCGATCAGCACAACACTTTTAAAAGGGATTTCAACCGGACTACTCATCATATCAAAACCGGATCACATTAACAGTCCGGCAAGATAGTAATTTTGGAGCTGTGAGCTATTAGCTGATGGCTATTAGCTTTTGAATCCCTGGCTTCATCAAGCGTTTCGCAGATGTATTAATTTAAATTTATAAAATGAAAAACTTTTTACAGCCTATATTATTTGGTGCAGTCCTTTTCAATTCGTCCCCTTCCATAGCTCAGGAAATTTCTCTGGATCCGGTAACAATTACGTCCTCTTTAATTGAGAAAAGAGCGTCGGAGACCGGGCGGAATATTGCTGTTATTAAAGGTGATTATTTCCAAAACCTTCCTGTTCATAGCATCGACGACCTTTTGAGATATGTTCCGGGACTGGAAATTCAGGCGCGCGGGCCGATGGGGTCACAAAGTGATATTGTGTTGCGAGGCGGAACCTATCAGCAAGTACTGGTAGTACTGGACGGACTGAGATTAAACGACCCAAACACCGGTCACTTCAGTAGCTACATTCCCATTGCACCATCAGAGATTGACAGGATTGAAGTATTGAAGGGCGCTTCGTCGGCTATCTACGGCTCGGAGGCCGTTGGAGGTGTCATTCATGTCATTTCAAAAGCATTTGCGGCTAAACTTATTTCGTCAAACGGAGAAGAAAATATAAAAAAATCCTCTATAAACGCTTCTGTCACAGGCGGAGAGTACGGCTTATTCAATTTGAACGCAGGCGGATTTTTTCAAAGAAACAAGCTTGCCGTTTCGGCCGGCGTACTTTCCAACAACGCAGATGGTGTACAGCAACGCGGTACCAAAGGGTATTTCCATAACAATACTGCATCCGTCTCTGCGCAATATGCACTATCGCCGGAATGGCAAGTCGGTCTTCGTTCGAGCTTTGATCATCGTGACTTTGCTGCCCAAAATTTCTATACAACTTTCGCATCCGACACCGCCAATGAGCAGGTGAAGACTTATTGGAATCAGGTCAAAGTCGGATACAAAAAAGGAAAATCGGCCGTGACGCTGGATGGCGGTTATAAGTATGTTCAGGATCAGTATCTATACAATTCGGTCTCTATAAAAAATAACAGCAAATCTCAGTTGTGGCAGGGATTATTAACATGGCAACAGGCATTTACAGAAAAAACCAATCTGATTGTCGGGCTTAATTACCAACGCAAAAACATAGCATCAAATGACCGGGGAAATCACACTTTGAATCAGCTGGCCCCTTTTATAACCCTTTCACAGCGTATTGGAGAATATTTTACAATAAGCCCGTCAATCCGTTTCGATTACCGTCAGCATCTGGGTACAGAAGCAGTTCCGCAAGTCAACATTTCATTGAAAAAAGACAACTGGCAGTTGCGGGGAAGTGCCGGGAAAACAATTCGTGATGCTGATTTTACGGAACGCTACAATAACTATGGTAAAAAACTCGTGACGGGCGGAAGTGTGGGAAATCCGGACCTGAAGGCTGAAAGATCGTTTAGTTATGAGGCTGGCGCGGATTGGTTCCTGGCTACAAACCTTAAACTTTCGGGAACATTTTTTCAAAGGTTACAACACGACCTGATCGATTTTACGACTACGCCATATGCACAAATGCCTCGAAAGGAAAACCTGTCACCCACCGGAACATTTGCACTGGCCGAGAATATAGCAACCGTGAATACAACAGGTTTTGAAATTGACCTGCAATACTCCAAAGCGGTTGCAAATAAACAAAACTTATACTTCAACATCGGCCTTACCAGATTGAATAGTCAAAGCAGCAATCTCACGCCTTCATTCTACGTATCGTCCCATGCTCGCTTCATGACCAATTTTTCCGCGATTTATCGGGTGGGTGGATTTTCATTGAGTCTCAATGGTTTGTACAAAACAAGAGCAAGCAGAGAAGCAACTGCCATTCACGCAGCTGTATCGAAGGAATACTTTGTGATGAATACAAAGGCTGACTATACATTTTGGAACCGAAAACTTGCTGTCTTCGTGCAGGCAGATAATGTTTTCAATACCAAATACAGTGATTTGTTAGGTGCCCAAATGCCCGGATCCTGGCTGATGGGCGGATTAAGATTTCAGTGGACCAAGTAATTGAAATCGCACTTTTGAATGCCTGCAATAGAGCCGAAAAAAAATCGGCTTTATTCTTCGCCTTATTGTAAGTATACTTATTATATTTGTGCATACTATAAATCAAAAGAGGCTATGTGGACTAAATCTTATTCAATCACAACGAGGGAAGCAACGGCAAAACAAATGTGGAAACTATTTGCTGACGTAAACAACTGGCATACCTGGGACACGGGTATCGATTATGCAAAAATGGAAGGACCGTTTGAAAAGGGGAATCATTTTATTTTAAAACCGAAGGGAGGACCAAAAGTAAAAATCGAGCTTGCGGAGACGATAAAAGACCAGGGATTTACCGATCTTACCAAGTTTCCCTTGGCCAAAATGTATGGCGAACATCGGTTTGAGGAAACTTCCGAAGGGCTGAAAATTACCACTACCATGACTGTGCATGGTTTTTTAGGCGCTTTATGGGTAAAGCTGGTCGCGAGTGATATTGTCAACGCCCTGCCAGTGGAAATGGAGCAGCAAATAAAAACAGCAAGCCGACTATGAAATATTGGATCGCAGTAATCTCGAAAGAACACGCAATGAGAGGCGTGAATGGCAGTTTCACCCAAGTGAACCACGGAAAAGAGGCGCCTCTCAGGCGAATGAAACAGGACGACTGGCTGGTCATTTATTCGTCCAAACAGTCGATGGAAAGCGGCGAAAAATACCAGGCATTTACTGCAATTGGCTGTGTAGCCGATGACGAAGTTTATTCATTTAAAATGACTGAGGATTTTGTCCCATTCAGGAGAAAGATCATATATTTAAAGAGCACAGAGACTTCCATTCTGCCATTGATTGAAGACCTGGACTTCATTCCCAACAAAAAATCCTGGGGATTTCCATTTCGTTTTGGTTTCTTTGAAATAACCGAAAAGGACTTTAACCTGATCAAGTCAAAAATGTTGACCCATGAAGAAGAGTGATAATGCATTTTCTGTTGAACAGGCCGACGATAGTCCGGGTTTTTTGTTGTGGCAGGTCACCACGTTATGGCAACGAGGAATAAAAAAGGCGCTGGACGAGATTGCCCTTACACATCCTCAGTTTGTTATACTGGCTAGTTTGTTATGGCTTTCAGCCCAACAAGAGCACGTGATGCAAATTGATCTGTCCATCCACAGCAAAATAGATCCCATGACAACTTCTGGGATCGTAAGAACCCTTGAAAAAAAGGGGCTTATCGAAAGGCAGGAGCATCACACCGATACGAGAGCTAAGACTGTGAAACATACCGAAGCAGGAATATCGGTAACAAGAGACGCGTTGAAGGTTGTCGAGAAATTTGATCATTCGTTTTTTGAGAAATTAGGATCAGGAACAAAGGATTTCAACAGCCAACTGATTGAGTTGAAAAAAAATCAGATTTCATGAAAACACTTGGGCTAATCGGAGGCACCAGCTGGGTTTCTACGGCTGATTATTACAAAGCGATCAACGAAGGAATTAATAAAAAACTCGGAGGACTAAATTTCGCCAAGTGTATTATTTATTCTTTCAACTATGCAGATATCAAACGGAATAACGACACGAATAACTGGGAAAATACGCAAAGAATGGTGAATGAAGCAGGGCGGCACTTACAAAACAGTGGAGCAGAAGCTATTGTTTTATGCGCAGTAACGATGCATCTGAGTGCTGAATTGCTGCAAGAAGAATTGCATATTCCCGTCATCCACATTGCCGAAGCAACTGCATCAGAAATCAAACGGTTTGGTTTGTCCAAAATCGGATTGCTGGGTACAAAATTCACAATGGAGTTTGATTTTTTCAGGTCCAAACTTGAAGCATCCGGAATTGAGACGATCACGCCCGACGACAATGACCGTTTATTTGTACATACGACCATTTTTGACGAAATGGGGAGGGGCATTTTCAAAGAAGAAACGAAACAACAATACCTCGAAATCATCTCAAAGCTCGTGGAACAAGGGGCACAAGGTATCATCCTCGGATGTACCGAACTGCCAATACTGATAAAGCAGGAGGACCTGCATATTCCGGTTTTTGACGTGATCGCCCTGCACGCACAGGCAGCTGTGGAAGCGGCCCTGGAAAACTCGCCTCTTATGAAGTCTGAATAGCCGTTAAGAACCAATGTGATTTTCCTAAAAATTCGCTGATTAAATCTTTACACGAGCTCGCCCCGTAGATTGTAGTAAAATTTATATCAAGGCTAGCAATGACCAACCAATCCATTCATTTTCCGGTTCTCACATTTTTACTGTTTCTTTTGATGATCGGACATGCAGGAGCAGGTAAAGTCCAAAATAATGAATTTAAAAAAAGCAAAAAAGCACCCTCTTCCAATGATGAGGAGTTGAGAGATCGGAATAAAATGAATGTATACTTCCTGAGCGGACTTGGTGCCGATGAACGCGTGTTTGCAAAATTGAAGCTGGACACAACCAGATTCAATGTGAGACACATCAAGTGGATCCAACCATTAAAAAAGGAAACACTTCATGAATATGCACGACGCTTGTCCGCTCAGATCGACACGACCAGACCATTTCATCTGATAGGACTTTCGTTTGGCGGAATCATGGCATCCGTCCTTTCTGAATTAATTCTTCCTGAGCAAATTGTTATTCTATCGAGCACATCTACCGGTGTTCCGGTATCCAGGTTTAACCAAAACCTGATTAGGTTTTTCCTGTTCAGCCCTCTGTCCGGCCCGATACTCAAATCGGCCAATTCGATTGTATATGATTACTTTGGCGCAAATACCCCGGAAATGAAAGCGCTTTTAAAACAGATTCTTAAAGACACGGATACGAAATTCTTAAAATGGGCTTTGATAAGGGTTAGTTCCTGGCATAGAAATGAGAAGTTGGCCGGAATATATCACATTCACGGAACGGCAGACAAACTTATTCCCATCAAGCTTGTAAACCCTGACGTCGAGATTCCTGGTGGTGGACATTTAATGGTTTTTGCTCAACACGAAACGATAAGTGCTTTGCTCAATAACCATTTGAAATCGCTTCCTTAGTGGGTATTTAGGAGATGAAATAATGCGCTTAAAAAATTTACTGTTCATTTTAATACTCAACGGGCTTTTTACCAACGCGATCAACCTCGCTTCTTACCTTCTGCTTGGCGAACAGCTTTTGGGTGACTGGCGCGCGGTGGTATTATCTGGTATGATTGTCTTTGCTCTCCAGGCACTTCTCATCACCCGTTTGGTCAAGCCTTTCCGCCCTCAATTGTTCCCAACCGACATATTTAAGCTTCAACTGTTTATTAAGGCGCTTTTTACGGGCCTGATCATCTGGGTGCTCACACAGGTTTGGATCAGATACACTACTGGATCAGAAATCACTTTTCCGGAACAAAAAAGGGTAACGGTATATTTCCTTATTTTCGTTTTCAATTCATTCCCTGCGGCATTTTTAGAAGAAATCCTGTTCAGGCATTTGCCATTCCGATATGGAGAGAGCAAGCATTTTTCACCGCAGCAAATCACAATCCTTGCCGTAGCCATCGGTCTTATTTTCAGCATTTCACATGTATCAGCGTATCTGGTTCGGGATCATATTCCGTTCACCGAATTGAGTTCGCCATTAATAGCGGCTTTCTTCTATGGCTTGGCTTATTTTCTCGTTTATGCTGTAACGCGTAACATTTACCTGATCACATTGATTCATGCATTCAGTAACAATCCGCTCTATCTTGTAGATTCGCCCCAGCGGGAAAGTTTTTATTTTTATACTTACATTTTTGTAATCATACTCTGGTTGATTCTGAGAGAGATGCGAAAGCGAATTACCTGGAGAAACGAACACAAATCCTAAGTATTGACAAGAATAATCTTTCCAATGTGTGCTGAGCTTTCCATAAGCTCATGCGCCTTGTTTGCTTCTGCCAAAGGGAACTGACGATAAATAATAGGCTTGAAGTGACCTGAGTCCATAATTGGCCACACTTGTTCAAAAATTTCTTTTGTGAGACCGGCCTTAAATTTCGCATCACGGTTACGAAGGGTGCTGCCTGTAATCGTGAGCCGATGAAGCATGATCAATGAAAAATCGACCAGATCTGTTTTGCTCCCTTTTACCGTATTGATAAAGGCCAGTCTCCCGTCATTTCGCAACAGCCTGATATTTTTAGCAATATAGTCACCACCGACCATATCCAGAATGACGTCTAATCCTTCATTCTTTAACACAGTTTCAAAATCTTCCTGATTGTAATTTATGCACAAATCGGCGCCTAGCGCTTCACAAGCCCGGCACTTTTCATCCGTCCCGGCGGTGGCAAATACCTTAGCGCCGAAAGCCTTAGCCAATTGAATCGCCATGATGCCAATTCCACCGGAACCGCCGTGAATCAAAAACTTTTCCTCTTTTTTCAATGCGCCTCTTTGAAATACATTATGCCAAACTGTAAAGACCGTCTCAGGTAAAGAGGCGCCCTGAATAAAATCCATCCCCGTAGGTAATGGCAGACAATGATTCTCACTTACAACGGCATATTCGGCATATCCTCCCCCTGGCAACAGTGCACAGACCGAATCTTCAACCTTGTGATGCTTTACCCCCGGGCCACAATGCGCTATGATCCCTGCCACTTCCAACCCCGGAATATCCTGCGGCGCCCAGGATGGAGGAGGATAGTTTCCTTTGCGTTGGAAAACATCGGGCCGGTTGACCCCAGCAGCCATTATCTTGATCAAAACTTCATTGCCCTGTGCCTCAGGCACCGGTCTTTCCGCGATCTGTAATACCTCCGGACCACCCGGCTTCGTGATGATAACTGCTTTCATGTTCTAGGAAACTATTAAGGTACGCAAGAGGGCACTAATAAATTTCCTTGCCAAACGGTGTGAACGAAAGGCTCATCAATTTAAAATGCTGCTTGGCAAATGGAAGCCCAACAATCGTAATGGCTAGAAGTATCCCGAAAACAAGATGCGTAAGGGCAATCCAGATCCCTCCTAAAACAATCCAGAGAATGTTGAAAATTGTAGACAGGCACCCCGTATTTCCCGGTACCTCACGAATATGCCGCCCGAATGGGAACAACGTAAAAATGCCGATTTTAAAACATTGGATACCGAAGGGAATACCGATGATGGTAAGGCACAGCGCAAATCCTGAAATCATGTACTGGATAAAAACCAGAAATCCGCCAAATATCAGCCAAATGAGGTTACCAAGTAAGTTCATGATTTTAGCTTTAAGATTATACAAAAACGACTGCTCAGTAAAACTAGTACCTATTCCAGTTCCGTCTTTCTGTTTTTTACAAACGGTACCCGGCAAACATCATCGGCTAAAAAAGGGATTTAAAAATCAATTATTCCTGAATCATTTCCAGTTCTCAATACGTAATTTCCTGAAAAACTCAACCTCTTCAATTTCCTTCACAGCCCCCGCTGGTAAATCCCCTAGCGTCAGGTCTTCAATACTTATCCTGATAAGCCGTTTGCAACGATGCCCGGCAGTTCGCACCATTTTCCTCACCTGGTGGTATTTACCTTCAGTTAAAGTAATCGTTAACCAGGTGTGCGGCACGTCTTCCCGCTCCTGACGATACCGGGGAGGCAGATCAGCAGGTTTTGAAACAATTTCAACTTCGCACGGTGTCGTTACATAATCTACACCACCCTTAATGCGTATCGAAATGCCGTTTCGCAGACGATAGAGTGTTTCCTGACTGACAACATGAGCTACGTGAACAAGATAAACTCTCTTGTGCGGTATCGCTCCCTGAAACAGTAAGTTGGTAACTCGCTTGTTGGTAGTCAATATCAACAAGCCCTCGGAATGACTATCAAGTCGCCCGATTGCATGAGTTCCTTCCGGAAAAGTATAAGCCAGATCTCCCAGTAAACGAACATCATCGGTACTGACAAACTGCGAAACCATATTTGCAGGTTTGTTGATAATGAAATAACGGTGACCTGATTGATCCATAATAGTGCCAGAAAACCTGCGAAATACGTGGGATTAGTTTTGTATAGCAAGTTTTTCCCTGGTTCATTGGTTCACAGCATCCGAAGGGGCGTTAAAATCCGCACGATTTTCAGCATTAGCAAAAATACCAGCTGAGGAAGAGAATCATTTATGGGCTTTTTCATAGTGCATCTGCAGCAAATCCTCGCCAAAATCATTGTTTAAATCCCTAACGACCGAGTGAATGTGATTCCCATCGTTTTGTGTACTGTCAAACTCTATTAAAAATCCAGGGCCATGTACCCTGTAATAGTGCCCCTTTCCTTTTCCAATCTCGGCGGTCTGATCACCCATCCACGCGAAATATATTTTCCCGACACCGGCCTTTTCCAACTGAGCCCACTGCTGGTTTTTGAGTGTAACGTGATACCGCTGCAAATACGCATCAATCAGTTTTTTAAACAGAGCTGCCTGATCCCTGGTCATCTGTTCCATGGGCAACCCTTCCATTTTCGCCAACGATGCTTTTCTGGTATTGGCTGTAAATATTTCGTTTGGCGCCTTTGCCTGCAGCACTACCTTTTCGAGTTGTGCTTTGTCCATTGCGTGCAACAACGCAAAGCCAAGATCTTCCTCTTCCTTTAAAATCCGGCGACCCTTCTGAGGAACTTCTGCTAAAACCGTTCCGGGATTACTTCCCATAAAACCTGGTGTAAACCGGATCTGACCATTGATCGAAGAAAAATGCAGCGATATATGGTGTCCTTCAACGCGCCAGCCCCAGGGCATCGATCCCGGCTCGCCAAAGACCATAAAAGAAAAGTTTTCGGGGTCACGATAGCTGTCGTTAGGTGGACGACTTTCGGTTACACGTAATACATTTTCCAGATCCATGATCTGCTCCGCCTTCAAATATCCATCGGCACTCATCATCAACTTTACCATCGCCATGGCAGCAAGCCGCTGGTCGGAGCTCATATTTTTAAGGCTTAGCCCCTTTCGAGTCCGCGGTATGTAGTGCCAATCGTAGCGAGCTGAATCTTTGAAGGAAACTTGTGCAATCGTCTTCTGATCCGCAGTTAATGTTTTTAGGAATGTTCCCACCACTTCGCCCATCTTCTTTCCAAGTACGCTATCTTTCGAACCGGAATCTTCTGCAACTGCTGTAAACCCTGACAGAATCGCCAGAACTACAAAAAAGCTGCGTAATTGTTGTATCGTTTTCATGTTGAACAGCTTAGAGATTGTAAGTAAGTATTAGGCTTGCCCGGAAATCAATTTTTTCTCGTAATTATTTAAAGTCGGCCACTGTGATAAACTACCACTGACATCGCCTGTTCATTCGAAGATTTTAGCCCAATTCACTTTTTGACCGTAGCTTAATGTATGGATAGAAATACGAGGATCAAAACAACATTTTAATCATATTTCCCAAATGACCATCGACACCTCTTATTTCTATTGTACCTTTTGTGGTTAGTTTACCTTATAGAGATGCGGACAGTGCCCAAAAGCCTTAGTTTTGTCTCGTAAACTATTAATTCATGAAATGGGAAAAATTACTTTCAGCCAAGCGCTGGGGAAGTGAAAATAAATACATAGAAGATCAGGCCGAAGCACGATCGGAATTTCAACGCGATTATGATCGGCTGATATTTTCATCACCCTTTCGGAGGCTGCAAAACAAAACGCAGGTATTTCCACTCCCGGGGAGTGTTTTTGTACATAACCGACTTACACACAGCCTCGAAGTAGCCAGTGTCGGCCGATCTCTCGGAAGAATTTTTTACAATAAATTGAAAAAAGACGAGCCTGAACTAGACGACAGACTACCGCTGATCAGTGAGATCGGCAATATCGTTGCTGCCGCGTGTCTTGCCCATGACTTGGGAAATCCTGCTTTCGGACACTCCGGAGAAGCCGCAATTTCACATTATTTTACAGATGACCGCGGACTGATCTACAAAGACAAAGTTTCGGAAGCGCAGTGGTCTGACCTTACAAACTTCGAAGGAAATGCGAATGCGTTCCGGATCCTGACGCACCCTTACGCGGGCAAAGGTTACGGTAGTTTTGCACTCACTTATTCGACGCTTGCATCCATTGCAAAATACCCGTGCGAGTCGCTTGCCGGACATGACAAAAGCAAAATTTTCACAAAAAAATACGGCTTTTTCCAATCTGAACTGACTGGATTCCAAAGAATTGCAGATGATTTACAACTCGAAAAAGTCCAGAACTCCCCCTTGATCTACAAGCGCCATCCGATCGTTTATCTGGTCGAGGCAGCGGATGATATCTGCTATAACATTATTGACCTCGAAGACGCTCATAGATTGAAAATACTGTCGTACCATGATGTAGAAACATTGTTATTGAAACTATGTAACGATCCAAACTTGCCAGCTCGGCTTGAAGATATTGATGATGATGATGCCAAGATCAGCCTGTTAAGAGCAAAAGCAATCAACGTCCTGATAACCGTATGCTCCGATTTGTTTTACAGAGAACAGGACACAATCCTGAGCGGTAATTTTAATTATAGCCTGATCGATCGTATCGATGAACCCTATCGGTCTGTAATGAAAGATATCGGGGCCATTTCAAAAAAGAAAATTTACAACTACGCTTCAGTAGTCCAAATCGAAGTGGCCGGGTATAAAGTAATGGGCGGGCTTTTGGAGGAATTTATCCCCGCCTATTTGAACAACAATTCACACTATTCAAAAAAGTTGGTTGATTTAATCCCAAAACAATTTATCACCAATCACACAGACGATTACGCCAAAATCCAGACCGTACTTGACTTTGTTTCCGGGATGACAGATCTATATGCGGTTGAGCTATTTAGAAAGATAAAAGGAATTTCTTTTCCATCAATCAGCTGATATTGTCGAATTATTTCTGATGCGATAAGTATTTTTTCGACTTTGAGTTCCATTATTTCTTAGAGATAAAACTTTTTGTAACTTGTTCACTAAACCAACCACTCAACGAATCCTACAATGGATATCCAACAACTACTTTATGCAGGTGAAACACCATTGCAAGAATTCTCCTTTACCCCTAATTTAATTTTTGTCTTCGGGAATCGTGAGCTTCTCGAAAAGAGTACCATTACGCAGCAACTACACGAAATATATAAGGATGCGATTTTTTCCGGGTGCTCTACTGCCGGAGAAATTGCCGGAGAATCCGTTGACGATAATACCATCGTAGTCACCGGAATCAAATTCAATGCAACGCCATTGTCATCCGCTTCGATTCCACTAACCGCTGTTGATTATAACAGCACAGAAGCAGGTAAAAAACTTGTTTCTCAATTGCCCACGGAAGGACTTAAGCACGTTTTTGTGGTATCTGACGGTCTTCGTGTCAATGGAACAGATCTTGTCCAGGGTATGCGCTCCGGACTTGCAGCGCACGTTACATTAACCGGCGGCCTGGCAGGCGATGGATCAAAATTTCAAAAAACCGTATTACTTGAACCAAACGGTGACTTGGTCACCGAAAGCGTAGCCGCAGTGGGCTTTTATGGTGACTCGATTTCTATTGGTTTCGGATCCCGCGGAGGATGGGACAGTTTTGGACTGGATCGTCGTGTCACCAAATCCCATGAAAACGTTCTTTTCGAGATCGATGAACAGCCAGCCCTCGATCTGTACAAATCTTTTCTTGGTGACAGGGCAAAAGATCTCCCAGCATCCGGACTACTATTCCCTTTGAGCATGCGCGACAGTGAGGATCGCGCCCCGGTTGTGAGAACAATATTAGGTATTAGTGAGGAAGATAAAAGTTTGACTTTTGCAGGAGACATCCCCGAAGGCTCGTTCGTAAGACTCATGAAGGCCAATAATGACCGGTTGATCAGGGGGGCGGAAGAGGCTGCAATAGCTTGCACAGACGGCATGGACGAATCCCCCGAATTTGCACTTTTGGTAAGCTGTGTTGGTAGAAAACTCGTTTTGAAGCAAATGGTGGAAGAAGAAGTAGAAAGCGTTTCGGATGTACTCGGCAATCCGGCCATAGCTGGCTTTTACTCTTACGGGGAGCTGGCGCCATTCAACAAAAACGAATCCTGCGAGCTTCACAATCAAACCATGACCATCACCACTTTCCGGGAAGTATAATATGTTGACATTGGAAACCACAGAGATCAACCATCATCGCCTTTTAAAGCGCCAGATCCGAAAATCTCTTCCATCCGAGTTGGCTGACGACCCGCGGATGCAGGAATTTTTAACGTCGGTCAATCAGGCGTATCTCGAATTTCAGGATGACCTTTTACGGGTTGAGCATATTCTCGAACAAAGTTCAAATGAATTGTTTAAGACCAATAAGGAACTCAGCCGCATAGCTCAGGAAAAAACAGAAGAAGCCGCAACGACAACCAAAAGACTGGAAGAGGTTGTCAGTAGCATTTCTGAGGTCCTCGTACAACTCGACCGCAACGGGAATTTTATCTATCTCAACAATGCATGGGAGGTGGTGACAGGCTACAGCGTGGCGTACAGTCTTGGCAAAAACTGGCTTGATTTTTTTCCGGCAAGTTCACGAAACAATTTTGAGGCGTTGTTCAGTTCGGGAATGAAAACCATGGAGGACACGGTAAAAATCATTACTGCAAACCGCACGGAGATATGGCTGGGTATATCACTTGGGCATCATATTTCGGGCGACGACAGCCATGTTGGCTATATAGGAACTTTTGTAGATATTTCTGAAAGGGTAGAAGCAGAGAAAAAACTAAAATCTTACATGCGTGATCTGGAGAAGATCAACGCAGAACTGGATCAGTTTGCATATGTGGTTAGCCATGATTTAAAGGCGCCTCTTAGGGCAATCAACAACCTATCGGAATGGATCGAGGAGGATATCAGTCATTTACTGGAAGGTGATACACAGGAGCAGTTCAAGTTGCTAAGAGGCAGGGTCCATCGTATGGAGAGCCTCATCAACGGGATACTATCTTATTCTAGAGCGGGTAGAATAAAAACCGCCAAAGAGCGATTTCTTGTCAAAACCGTTGTGGAAGAGCTCTGCGATACACTGAGCATGAAGCAATCTACTCAGTTTTTCATCAACGGAGATCCTGGACTCGAACTCGTCTCAGAAAAAATTACATTAAATCAGATTCTTCAAAATCTGGTTTCAAACGGAATTAAATACAACGACAAGCCTAACATCGAAATTACTATAGGATGGACGGAACTGGAATCAACAGTCGAATTTTATGTAAAAGACAATGGGCCAGGTATTAATAAAGAATTTCATGAAAAGATTTTCATTATTTTTCAGACTTTACAGTCAAGAGACGAGGTGGAAAGCACTGGTGTGGGTTTGGCGATTGTAAAAAAGATTATTGATGAAAAAGGAGAGATGATCCGCGTAGAATCAACCATGGGCGAGGGCACGACCTTCTTTTTTTCATGGCCGAAAAATGAGGCAAAAGAGATCGAAAATCAATCCTAAACCATTTAAATACCCATTCAAGCAAACATCAAGCAACTATAATTTTAAAAAAGTATTTCCAAATGTCCATTTTAAATGTAATTCCCATGACAATCTTATTGGTAGAAGACGATGAGGTAGACATCATGAATGTTAAACGAGCATTCAAAAAGAACAATATTTCAAATCCACTGGTGATTGCACATAATGGCCTGGAGGCATTGGATATATTGAGGTCAACCGCAGTCGACGCCCCTAAACCAAAAATTGTCCTTCTGGATTTAAACATGCCAAAAATGGGAGGGATTGAGTTTCTAAAGGAAATTCGTCAGGATCCGGACCTCACATTTCTATCGGTTTTTGTAATGACTACATCCAATGAAGATGGTGATAAAATCGACGCATTTAATTTGAATGTTGCAGGGTATATACTGAAACCTCTGTCGATGGATCGGTTTATTGCTGCTGTATCGACGTTGAACAGTTACTGGACGCTTTGCGAATTTCCCGAATAGAACATCCGCCCCCCGTTGAAAGAAAGTTGATATGCCTAAGCCCCTCTCCATTCTGCTAGTAGAAGACGATAATTTTGATGCCATTGAATTCAAGAGGGCTGTTACAAAAAGTCTTGTCGAAATTGAGGAGATAAAAGTATTTAAGTATGCCGAGGAAGCGCTTGAGGCCTTGCAAGGCTGGCTTCCGGACTGCATATTTATTGACTATCAACTTCCAAAGACCAATGGACTTGAATTATTGAAAAAAATCAAGGAAATGGTCCCGCGCCTGCCGGTAATTGTACTTACATCGCAAGGTGACGAGCGCATTGCCGTTGAAATGATGAAGGCCGGTGCTATGGATTATTTTCCAAAATCTGAAATTAATTCTGAAAAGCTTACGAAGGCATTCCACACCATGACCCAAATGAATGAAGTGGAAAGAAAAAGGGAAGAAACTCAACGTGAATTAAGCGAGAAAGAAGAGCTAATCGACAAAATAGCACTCTTGTCTCCGAACATTATTTATGTCATTGATATTGAAAAATGGGCGAACATTTTTCACAATAAGCAAATCTGGAGCATACTCGGCTATAGCGAGGACGATTTCGCTTCTGACGACAGCAGCGTCTTGCTGAATATCATCAATGTACAGGATCAGTTGGCCTTTAGGAAGCATTACCATTATGTCCGGCAATCGGTGCAGGATGGCGAGGTTGTGGAAAAAGAATTTCGATTGATGCATAAGAATGGATCAGAGGTATGGATCATAACCCGCGAGGTTCCTTTCAAACGAAACGACAAAGGCGAAGTACAAGAGGTGCTGGGAACAGCCATCGATATTACCAGGAGAAAATTCATTGAGAACGAATTACTCAGGGCAAAAAAAGAGGCGGAGGAAGCATCCCGTATCAAATCGGATTTCTTATCAACCATGAGTCACGAAATCAGAACTCCGATGAATGCCATTATCGGTTTTACGGATCTGTTGCTTACAAGTAATTTTTCAGGTCAGGATCAGGAATACCTCAATACCATTAAGTATTCAGCTGATAACCTGATGGTGATACTCAATGATATTCTCGATTTCTCAAAAATAGAAGCAGGAAAGCTTCAGCTTGAACACTTCGAGTTTGACCTTAAAGAAAAACTTGGCTACCTGCAAAAAACCTTTGAAGTTGCTGCTAAAAAGAAGAATATAGAACTGTCATTTGCTCTGGACAAAAATGTCCCGACGAACTTGATCGGCGACCCCCATCGGTTGAATCAAATACTTGTCAATTTGCTGGGTAACGCTCTAAAATTCACGACCGAAGGTTTTGTTCGTTTGGCAGTAGAAGTTGTCAGGGATCAACAAGACTTTGTAGATCTCAAAATCGAAGTGTCTGACTCAGGCATAGGTATTCCGGATGATAAACTCAGTGTTATTTTCGACAGCTTTTCCCAGGCCCATCAAAATAACGCAACGAAATATTTTGGAGGAACAGGACTGGGTCTAACCATCACCAGAAAGATTACCGATCTTATGAATGGGTCGATATCCGCGAGCAGCGACTTGGGTAAGGGATCTACCTTTTGCGTTGGCCTTACTTTTCAGAAAAATCCCAAACCTGTTGCAAAATCGAATGCTAAACCCGGAAGCGGCTTCTCGCTGCGTGGATACCGGATTCTTGTAGCGGAAGATATTCTGGCCAATCAAATTCTACTGAAGCATCTGCTAAAGAGATGGGGCGCGGAATTTACGATCTGCAACAATGGACAGGAAGCACTTGAAGCACTTGAAAAACAGCGATTTGACATCATTCTCATGGACTTGCAAATGCCCGTTATGGACGGTGTTACTGCTATGAGAAAACTGCGAACCATGTTCCCTCAATTCTCGGACATACCAGTGATCGCGCTTACCGCAGATACTTTTGCTGAGACGGTCGCCGAAATAGCCAGTTGTAATTTTACTGATTTTGTCACCAAACCTTTCAAAGCAGAAGAGCTGGCGAAAAAAATTGTACAACACCTGGGGCTCGAATCTTTAATATAAATGAAAATATTGTCTATACTGTAGTGATTTGTAATCATCCTAAACAGCCTGCTAGCCTACGTTGTTTAATACCGGATAATTACCTTTGTCAAAAAATACACCATGACGATGACAAAACTTACAATAAACAACAACGGGTCTGTTAAAATAGACGGCGATTTCGAGATCGTTGATGCACAAGGAAATATTTACGGCTTGCAGGGAAGAACCGTCGTGTCGATATGCCGTTGTGGCCATTCTGCGAACAAACCCTTTTGCGATGGATCACATAAAGGTCATTTCGAGCACAACGCTGTGGCATTTGATCTGCCACCAAAAAAAGCATAGATCATTTTTATGCACTTTCTGTCGCTTCAATAGGCGAAAAAGGTCCGACCCGGAAGAACATCAGAAATCCAAAAAAGGGGATTGGGATAGTATTAGCTATTTCCAGTCCCTTTTTTTACTTTCGCCAAATTAGCTTTGATGCTTTTACCTGACCCTTTTTTATAAAATCCTGCAAATTTTCCGGCTATAGACCACTCCACTTTAAATCCGAAACGGCTCTTTCACCGTAGGTTTAGCAGTTTAAAACTGCCACACCTTTTGAAATCACAAACCCGGATTATCTTTATCGTCGTGCTGATTATTACGGGAGCGTTCCTGTTGACGCTGTCTGGTTGCGCCTTCCGACGCATTTCCAAAACCAAGAATATCGTCTATTTGAAGGAAGATAAATCCACCCATTCTGCTGAACAGCAACTTAATGTTTTTGCTCCGCGTAAGCACAGGGCACCAAAAGACGTGATCGTATTCATACACGGTGGGAATTGGAATTCCGGAAGGAAGAGTCAGTACAATATCATCGGGAAAAACTGGGCGAAAAAGGGGGTGGTATATGTCATCATTGATTATCCTTTAAGTCCTGTGGCGAATTATAAAGGCATGGCCATTGCGGCTGCCCAATCCATAAAATGGGTGAAAGACAGTATCGCTGAATATGGTGGAAATCCGGAGAGAATATTTGTGTCAGGGCACTCTGCTGGAGGGCATCTGGCGGCGCTTATCTCAATTGATGAGCATTATTTTCGGGATTTGGGAATTAAGAATCCACTTGCTGGTACGATACTGATCGACGCCGGCGGACTAGATATGTATGGGTATCTAACTGATGAAAAATTTTCCAAAAGCCATACGTATTACAAGACATTCTCCGACAATCCCGAAACATGGAAAGACGCAAGTCCGCTCTCGCATCTACACAATAATATGCCGCCAATGATCATATATCAGGGAGGAAAAACCTATCCATCGATCATAAAAAGTAATCAAAAATTCGTAAAAGCGCTGGACAATTTCGCCCCGGATACGCCCTTTTACGTCCAGAAAAGCAAGAAGCACGTACCTATGATCACGCAATATTTCAACCCCTGGAACAAGCGCTTTAAAAAAATCATTCGATTTATGAAGGATACGAAGTAGGATCGTCCGTATAGGACATGACCGTCAGTAACGATAGTTCGGCCACAAATAAAATCTTGCGTTGTTCGTTTTAGTATCATAAATTAGCCTCAATTGTGATACTGAAAATATCAATCGACAACGTTATAAACCTGCTGAAATGTCCGAAAGACTTCATGAAAAACTTCAAATTCTTGCAGATGCCGCAAAATATGATGTATCCTGTTCCTCCAGTGGAAGTACGCGCAAAAACCACAACAAAGGTTTGGGAGAGGCTTCCGGCAGCGGAATTTGCCATACTTACACAGAAGATGGTCGCTGTGTGTCCCTGCTAAAAATCCTGCTCACCAATCATTGTATTTTTGATTGCGCTTATTGCGTAACCCGAAAGAGCAACGACATTAAAAGAGCTGCGTTTACGGTTCAGGAAGTCGTCGACCTGACGATGAATTTTTACAGGAGAAATTATATCGAAGGGCTTTTCCTCAGTTCCGGCATTTTCAAAAACGCCGATTACACCATGGAGCGTCTTGTCTCGGTTGCGAAAAAGCTTCGGACAGAAAACAAGTTCAACGGCTATATCCATTTAAAGTCAATTCCGGGAGCCAGCAATGAGCTCATGCACGAGGCTGGATTATATGCCGACCGGCTGAGCATGAACATAGAAATTCCAACGGAAACGGGACTTAAACTATTGGCACCGGATAAGAATATCCAGGACATGATCCAACCAATGAATTATCTTAAAAATGAGATTATTAAGACCACAGAAGAAAAGGCATTGTTCAAAAACGCTCCGCTGTTCGCACCAGCCGGCCAGAGCACGCAAATGATCATCGGCGCTAGTGGCGAAAGCGACAAGGACATTATGCACACCGCACATAAATTCTATTCGGGTTTAAAATTAAAACGGGTTTACTATTCCGGCTACGTTCCGATCAGTAATGATAGCCGATTGCCGCAGCTGGGGAGTGCAGTACCAATTCTTCGCGAAAACCGCCTGTATCAAACCGACTGGCTTATGCGGTTTTATGGCTTTCATGTAAAAGAATTGTTAAACGACACGCACCCCAATCTTGAGGTAGACATCGACCCGAAGCTGAGCTGGGCGCTCCGCAACATGAGCTACTTCCCGATTGATATCAACAAAGCTGATCTGCAGCTCATTTTGAGAGTGCCTGGGATAGGGCTACAATCTGCACAAAAAATTGTTGGGGCCAGGCGTTTCCATAAGCTGGGATGGGAGCATCTGAAAAAAATTGGCATCGCGTTGAACCGGGCCAAATATTTTATCATTTGTAACAGTCCGGTAACGGATCGCAAAGATTACACCGAGGCAAAGATCCGCCAGTTTATTATCAATGAATCCAAAAGTAAATTCCGCTCAAATGCAGGACAGCAGTACAATCTTTTCGGGTAAATCTGTACTTATACTCTATGATGGAACCTGGCTGGGCCTGCTAACTTCCATTTTTGATGTTTTTGAAAAAAAATGGAGCGTTTCCGGATTTGTAATCTTCAATCAATCAGGCCAGTCAGATGTATTTTCAGAAAAGGTGAGCGTGGTTACAGATCCTGCAAAGGCCGAACGTGTGTGGAAGGGATTGAAAAAGAAAATTCCATCGGAAAATTGTATTCAGCTGTATCGATGCTTCCTTTCCGAATTGCCGGGAATCGAGATGACAATACTTTCGTGTGTTCAATTCTACTTTTCCGGCGTAGCGTCGCCTCAGCTCGCTTATGGCCGTCCCGATGTTTTGAAAGTAAATCAGACCTCCAAAATGGTGTACAGAGAAAAGCACAGAATGGAAGCCTTTGCGAGATTTCAGCGTACCGCTGACGATTTGTACTATGCTGGAATCGAGCCAGATTTCAATGTAATCCCATTATTATCGGAACATTTCGCGGAGCGATATGCTGATCAAAACTGGCTCATTTATGATTTGAAACGGAAGTATGGAATCTATTTTAATCAGGAAACTGTTGAAGAAATTACACTTGATTTTTCCGATGATATTCATTCCGGAAATTCGATAAAAGAAATTTTCCATGACGGCGAAGTGCTTTATCAGGAGCTATGGAAGGACTATTTCAAGCACGTCAATATTCCATCGAGAAAAAATATAAAGCTTCATTTGCAGCACGTTCCGAGAAGATATTGGAAGCATTTGACGGAGAAAAGGTGACTATCTCAAATATCGCTAGTCACCATTGTGAACCAATTAAGAACACTTATTCCATTCGATCTTTCTTCTTCCTGATCTCCCGAATAAACAATCAACCCGGTTTTCTGCTCACTGAGTTTATTCCAATAGGAAAGGCCTTTGAAAAATTCACTATATATCGTTTTCCCGGCCTTTATTTCAATAGGAAGTAACGAAGTTCCATTATCAACAATGACGTCAACTTCATGCCCGGTTTTATCTCTCCAATAATATAAATTGATCTGCTTGCCCGCGTTCGCCCTCTTTTTCAAAAGCTCCGTCACAATCAGGCTTTCAAACAAACTTCCGCGCAAAGGGTGCTGTAACAATTGATCGGTTGTAATTATCCCTAATAAAGAGCAAACCAAACCCGTATCGTAAAAGTAGATTTTTGGCCGTTTCACCAAAGTTTTATTGAAGTTTTTGAAATGTGGACTGAGCAGGTAAATAATAAAACTGCTTTCCAGAATTCCGATCCATGATTGGATCGTTTTAGTATCCACTCCGGTTTCAACAGCCAAGGAGGTCAGATTTAATTCTTGCCCTGTCCTTCCAGCCAAGAGACGAATAAATCGCTCAAAAACAATCAAATCAGTAATGTTTTTTATTTGCCTTACGTCCCTGTCAATATAGGTACGGAGGTAATTGGGATACCAGTCCTCAGGAGGAATACTCATATCGTAAATGGGCGGATAAAGCCCTTTTAATATCAGAATGTTTTCGTCCGGGGCAGCGTCTTTATCGACAAATATTTCATTGGTACTGAATGGCAACAGATTCAAAATCGCTACGCGCCCGGCTAAACTTTGCGAAATATTTTGTTGAAGAAGAAAGTTATTTGAACCCGTTAGTATAAATCGCCCGGGTTCCCGGGAAGAGTCCAAAACTTCCTGCAGATATGAGAAAAGCTCAGGAGTTCGTTGGACTTCATCGAAAATTGCTCCCGATTCGTATCGCTTTAAAAATCCCCTTGGATCTTCAATTGCAAATCTCCTTGTGTCGGGGTTTTCCAATGAGAGATAAACCTTATCTGGAAAAAGAATTTTAACGAGCGTTGTTTTACCCGATTGGCGTGGGCCGGTTATGACAACGCATTTAAAAACTTTCGACAATTGAAGGATTTTCTGACTCGCAATTCGTTCTATCATAGACGAATATAGGAAAAACTGGAAAAATATGGAATCAGATTCCATATTTTTCCAGTTTTAACACAATCATCTCCGTATCAACACTTAACAAACAGAAAACACCTTCGTTTCCGTTGTGATGTAAATTTTCCTTCCCTCAATCAAATCCATTTGAAAACCACCGGTAAAAACACCAAAACTTGGAAGGATTGCCTGAAAGTTATCCACAATAAAACAGGGCAGTCTAACACTTTGCCTTCCCTTTCCGTAGGTCGTAAAAACCGGATGAATGTGCCCGGCAAAAACGAATTTCTCCTGGTCGTGTTCAACTTTCGGATGGTGTGTAAATACGAAAACATCTTCTTCGAAGTCGTTGATGTACACTTGCAGATCAGCTTCCAGGAACATGCTCACCGGCAATATGTCGTGGTTACCGATTACAATGATCATTTCAATGTAAAAATGCTCGGCCCGCCATAGCCGGAATGTCTCCCATTCGGCATTGTATTGACTGTGAAAAAGATCTCCTAAAAAAATAATCCGTGTTGCTCCGGTATTTTGTACGAGCTCATTTAACCTTTCAAAGTTGTTTTCAGCGGCAAGATTGGGTATTGCAATTCCTTCTTTTCTGAAATGGGTGATCTTACCCAGATGCAGGTCTCCAATAAGTAATGTTTGTGTTTCCTGCCAAAAAATGGCCCTTTGTGAGAGTAGTAAAAAATGGTTTGCTTTTATTTCAATCTGCATCACTATACTGTTTGATCATTTTCTGAATCCGGTCTTCCAGTTTTTCCGAAGTCAGTTGTTCCCGCAAGCGGTCTACCATTATTGGGAACGAAAGCGGCGTTGGTTTTTTCGTTTTTTTTACGATTATTTTTTGTGTCGCGATCCGGTCCAGCGCGTTTCGCATACGTACTTCTTCAAGTTGATAAGTTAATACCTCCTGATAGGCCTGTTTTACCAAAAGGTTGTTGTCTTCGTACTTACTCATTACCGTGAACAGCAATGAACTCGACGCTTGCAGTTGCTTGGTTTTCATATATTTTCCAGGATACCCCTGAAACATCAGTCCGGCGATAGCCGAAATCTCTCTGAACTTCCGTTTCGCCATTTCAGTGGCATTCACACTTTGATAAATATCGTCTACCAGGTTTTTTGTTGAAAAAAGATCTGTTTGTTTTAAAATCGACTCGATGTCAACGTACTGATCGCTCAGCAATTCGAAGCCGTAGTCATTCATCGCAACCGAAAAAGTGATCGGCGAAAGTTTGCTGATACGATAAGCTAAAATAATCGACATGCCTTCGTGTACCAATCGCCCCTCAAATGGAAATATAAATATATGATGCCCTTCCCGCGTTTCGGTCTGTTCAATGAGCAATTCATTCTGATTGGGAATCATGGAGCGGTCTCTTTGCAGCAAAAGCAATGGCTGCAACTTTGCCAGTTCCTTTTCTTTCAAAGGGTTTTGAATTGCATCAGACAGGCGTTCACGAATAAATGCAGAAAGCTGCGATGAAAGCGGCATTCGTCCACCTGCCCACCTAACCAGAAAGCCTCGTTTTCCTTCCGCTTTTTTGACCGTTACCGTCATTTCATGGATCCTGATAAATTGTACGGTCATTCCTGCAAAAACGAAAACATCGCCTTCCTTCATTCTCGTCACGAAAGACTCTTCCACCGAACCCAGATATTTTCCGTGCTGTAACTTTACTTTCAACGAAGTATCGGAAACGATCGTGCCCATACTCAGCATGTGGCGATGCGCAACACGCCTGCTGGTTACCTTATAACGCCCATCAATCCTTTCAACCTTTTTATACTCATCATAAACCGTCAGCGAGGCGCTACCAGTAGTAATATAGCCAAGCAGCCATTCCCATTCCTGACGGTTGATAAACTGGTAGCCATAGGCATCCCGCACTTCTTCAAATAATGACGCTTCATCAAAACCCTCCCCTACTGCAAGTGTGATCATCCATTGTGCCAGCACATCAAATGCCTGAATGACCGGTGGACGGTCTTCCAGAATATTTTTTTCTACACCTTCCCGCAACGAAACCGCTTCAATCAACTCCAATGAATTGGTCGGACAAAAGTATATTTTACTGGAAGCACCCGGTTGGTGACCGCTCCTGCCTGCACGTTGCACAAACCTTGAAATACTTTTCGGGCTCCCCACCTGTATTACGGTTTCCACCGGGCGAAAATCCACACCCAGATCCAGACTTGCCGTACAAATTACCAGCTTGAGTTTCTCATTGTGTAATGATTCTTCCACCCAATCTCTGATATCGCGGTCGAGCGAAGCATGGTGTAGGGCCATAATGCCAGCAAATTCCGGGTATTTGTCAATGATTACCCGATACCAGATCTCCGTTTGAGACCGGGTGTTGGTAAAAAGCAACGTCGTTTTTCCTTTCCTGACAATATTGACAACGTCGTCGACCAGCCTGGTACCCATGTAGCCCGACCACGGCAAGGTTTCCACTTTTTCAGGAATGATGCTTTCAACGATAATCTGCTTATTCGTTTTTGCTTTGATTACAGCTGAATCGTCCAGATTCGCCTTCATACCCAGCAATACCTTCCTGGCCTCTTCCAGATTGCCAATCGTCGCCGAAATGCCCCAGGTCTGTATATCCGGATTGATCGATCTCAGCCGCGCCAGGGCAAGCTCGGTTTGCGTCCCGCGCTTACTGCCCATCAGATCATGCCACTCGTCTACGACAACCGTATGCAGGTTTTTAAATATTTCGGAACTGTTTTTTTGAGCAAATAAAATGTGGAGACTTTCCGGCGTGATCAAAAGCGCTTCCGGCATCTGCTTTTTTTGATCCGCTCTTTCTTTCGTACTTGTATCACCGCTTCTCACACCGATACGTAAGTTCAGATTCATTTCCAAAGCTGCCGTTTCCATGTTTCTGAAAAGGTCCTTGGAAAGTGCGCGTAAAGGCGTGATCCAGATAATCTGTAAACCTTTACTTCTTTTCACCGGATTCTTAGGCAGAGAATTGATATACCGGATTAGTATTGGCAACCACAAAGAATAGGTTTTCCCGCTACCGGTCGGCGCGTTCACCAACCCACTTTTTCCCGACAAATAAGCATCTGCCGCCTCCTTCTGAAAAGCCGCCCATTTCCAGTTTTTATACTTAAACCATTGCTCAACAATGATATGTCCGCGGGATTTTGTCAAGGGTGAATAGGGTTGAATTGTTGTGCTAAAATGCGAATTTTAGTTTACAAAATTCATTCCATGCCGGAATTGGAAATTTAATGTGAAGTTACGCAGAGGCACACAGAGTGCATAAAGAGGTGCTCAGAGCTAAAGGCAAAAGAGTCAGAATACCGTCATTAATGTTCTTCGTAAGTATCCCGATTCTGGGGCAGCAGGAAAATTTTCTCTGTGCACCTCCTTTTTCGCTGCGTGGCCCTCTGTGTAACCTGACTTCCATTCTCCTCGACAGCGAATTCCGTTTATCGCTAAATGCATCGAACTCTGTAATTCTAACACTTGATATTCGATTTGCAGAGATGATTTCATTTATAAACCTCCAAAATCTTTTTCAAGCTCTCCAAAGTATCGGCCTCAGCCGCCTTTTTATCTTTCCTCCATCTCAAAATCCTTGGAAAACGAACCGCAATGCCGGATTTGTGTCTTGATGATTCGTTAATTCCTTCAAAACCAATCTCAAAAACCAGTTCAGGCTTCACAGTCCGCACAGGACCGAATTTTTCGAGGATATTTCTTTTGATAAAATAATCAACCTGGCCTATTTCGGCATCGGTGAGCCCTGAATAAGCTTTGGCAAACGGAACGAGTTTGCCGTCTTCACCCCAAACGGCAAAGGTGTAATCGGTAAACAGTTCAGCACGTCGTCCCGAGCCTTTTTGGGCATATATCAAAACGGCATCAATACTCAACGGATCGATCTTCCATTTCCACCAGTCTCCTTTTTTTCGACCAACCTGGTAGGTGCTGCTTTTTCGTTTGATCATGAAGCCCTCAGCAATGTTTTCACGCGAGGTTGGGTGCAGATCGTTTAATTCACCCCATTCTTTGAAATCCACAATCGGAGACAGATTGAAAACAGATTGAGAAGGGATATTCGCATGAATCCCCTCTAAATGCTCCCGTCTTTCCAGCTGCGAAAGATTTCGTATATCGACACCATTAGCTTCCAGAATATCATATGCAATCAACGCAACCGGTGCATCCTGCAACACTTTTTTTGAGAGATTTTTACGCCCGATTCTGGTTTGCAATACGTTAAAAGGCATTGGTTTGTTGTCTGCATAACTGACAATTTCTCCGTCAATGACAGTTCCATTGGGCAAAACCGAACTTAGAAAATGCAGCTCAGGGAATTTTTCGGTCGAGAGCTCCTCCCCTCTCGTCCAGATAAATAATTCATTATTCCTATATATGATCTGCGAGCGAATACCATCCCATTTCCATTCTACAAACCAATCTTCGGGGTCTCCTAATCCTGAAACGCCGCCCTCAATCGGATAGGCAAGAAAAAATGGATAAGGTCGGGATGCGTCATCATTTTCGCCCACATCCAGAATCAGCTGCTCAAAGGTCGTTTCCAGCGGATGCCATTGGCCCATGATCCGATGCGCGATCACGTTAGAATCCGTCGCGGTGGCCTCTGCTAACGCCCTCACTACCAGTGTCTGCGAAACGCCTATCCGAAAACTCCCCATCAACAGCTTGTTAAATACAAATGTTTCATGTTGAGACAGTTGCGCCCATGCTTGCACGATATGATCTCGCTTTTCCTGGTCTGTCATTCCGGGAAGTAAACCCAAATAATAGAACCAATCTGTGAGCGACTTGTTAGAATCTCCGGTCACTGTTCTTGGCAAAATAAGCGAAATGGTCTCCCCCAGGTCTCCTACACTTTGGTAACTTTCCTGAAACAGCCACATGGGAATGTGGGCCTCCTCAGCCGCCCATTCTTTTACCATTGTCCGGTTTACCTTAAACGATGGCCTCCTGCCAGTGAACAATGTGAGCGCCCACATTTTATCCTCATCCGATGCCGAAAGAAAATAATTCCTCATCAACTCCACCTTTGCATTGGTTTTGTTGGTCCGATCCAGATTCATAAAAAGCTCCGCGAATTGTTTCATCCCTAGCTATCGGCTGTCAGCTATAGGCCGTCAGCTTAGTTTGTGTTTCAAAAATTAATTCATGTTAACTTCCTTGTTAACGCCCGTTAACAGCACAGGCCACACGGCGTTAACGCTTGGCCCTTTTCTGAGTCTTACTTCTAAAACCCTTATATCTCTTTCCTACACTATCTTCTATCCTCAAAACCCGTTCAGACCGCAAAAATGCATTCAGTCCGGAACCCCTTCCTCCATCGTCCCTGCTCCTTCTTTCCTCTGCTCCAATCCCTCCGCCTCCTCTTCACCTCCATACATCGTCGTTACTTCTCCCGCCTCGATTCCATTTTCATTTAACCACCTGGAAAAAATGCTTGTATATCCATGTGTTACATAAACCTTTTCTGCCCCTGACTCCACGACCGCAGTATTCAAATCCGGCCAGTCAACATGATCACTTAAAATAAATCCCTGATCTACAGCTCTCCTGTTTTTGGCTCCGCGCAAAGCCATCCAGCCAGAGCAGTAGCCAAGGGAATAAGGATTAAACTTCCGAATCCAGGTGCTGCTGTCTACCGATGGTGGTGCCAGAACCAATGCGCCACGAAAAAGTTTCTTGTCTGTGTCCTTAGTAACCAGAGTCAACTCAGGCAAGTCGTATCCGGCTTCCCGCAGTCGCTCGTTCAATATATAAATAGCACCGTGGGCGTAAATCGGCCCATCAGGCAACTGAATTCCTTTCAGGATGCGTTGCATTTTTCCGAGAGAATAACCCATCAAAATACTGGCCTTGTCCTCCCGTCTATTTTGAGCAAACCAGGTGTCAATTTCCGAAAAAATTTCCTGCTGGGGCTGCCATTTGTAGATCGGCAATCCGAAAGTTGATTCGGTGATAAAGACATTGCATTTGACAGGTTCGAACGGCGCGGAAAAATGATCATCTTCCAATTTATAATCTCCGCTGGCTACCCAAACCTCCTCTTTGTATTCCACCCGAACCTGTGCTGAACCAATGATATGACCGGCAGGATGAAGCGAAAAAACCACCCCATTGATCACGAATTTTTCACCGTACTCCACCGTTTGCAAAGAAATATCAGAACCAAGTCTTAGCCGTAAAATCGCTTCGCTATCCCTGTGCGCAAGGTAATGCCTGCTGCCCCAGCGTGCGTGATCGCTATGTGCATGTGTGATAATGGCTCTATCCACAGGAATCCATGGGTCGATGTGCGCATCGGCCTGGGCGCAGTAGATGCTTTTTCCTGTAAATTGTAAGAGTGTTTGTGCAGGCATAAAACAAAGAAAGTAAAAAGTATGCCAGATTGAAGATCCAGACTTATACTGAACCAAGGCGCCGCTAAGACCGCTCATTTTCAGTATGGAATGAGCAAATATTAGTAATCACAAATGTACCTGCATACCAACCGTAAAAGTACGTGCACGCGGATAAGCTCCTGTATCGGTCCCCCGCAAAAACGCATGCTGTCCATTGGAATTAACCTCGGGATCCCATCCTTCGTATTTAGTAAGTAAGAATAAATTTTGACCGCTCACGTAAAATCTGACGTCTTGTTTTTGTTTGAACAAAGGAACAGTATATCCAATGGCCATACTTTGGAGTCGGATGAAAGAGCCTTTTTGGAGGAACCAGGCAGATTGCTGCGGTATAAAATCCACAAACCCACCTCCTTGACGTGGAAAATCAATATCGACATTTTCTGGTGTCCATCCCCTCGCCGTCGAATTTACCTGGACATTGTCAAAAAAGGCTCCCGAAAAATTATATCTCCCCATTTGGTTATCAATCCGCATTCCACACTCCCCTCTAAATAAGAGGTTCAGATCAAGTTTTTTCCACGCCAGTTCTGATGCTACGCCCCATATGACATTGGGGTTTGCACTTCCAGAATAAATACGCTTGGCTGAGACGACTTTACCGCCCTCATTTAAAAATTCAGTTTGAGTCGTGCCGATTGGGGGCGTCCTATCTGAGGTACCATATACGCTAGTAATTTCTTCTTTTGTATTCCAGACTCCGTAATTATTATAAAAGAACCAACTTCCGACACGTTTACTTCTTTTTACATCTTCATCAAAAACCAACCCGTAAAGATCTCCGGGATTTTTGATTGTATTTGAAAAAAGTGAACCATTGCCCGAAATGTTAAATCTAAGCTCTTTACTGTTGAAGAATTTGTAACTAACACCTATGTCTATCCCGGTACTCGACATTTTATCAATTGAAGCAACAAGACTGATAGGAGAAGTTTGAGGCGCATGGATATATGCAGGCACCTTGACATTTCGATTCACCTGAGAATATAAATCAACTTCAACCTTAACCTTTTTTGCTAACAAACCGATCTCAGCGCCGATACTGAATGCGTTTTTAACCTCCCTTTTTCCTCCACGCAAATAGTCATAATAAGGTGTCAACACGCTATTCAATTTAGCTTGGTAACCAATATCTAACAGCAGTTTTGTAGAACTGATTATCCCATGTTTACCAGTCATCCGTTTTTTCAAATCCCAACTTCCTCCGATACCCGTCGAGTAGTATGACAAGCCCGTGTCATTAGCTCCTCCCGGAATACGGTCTCCCCGGAAATTCAGTACAACGTTTATTTTTTGAGCTGTTTCATAACTTGATTGCAGGTAATAACTTTTCATACTTCCTTTGTGTGACACCCACGAAAACTTATCGACCAATGGGGAGCCTCCGTCACTAAAATAGTCATCGCGCCTAATTTCCTTCAACAAGTTTATCGCTCTTTCCTTTTCTCCGATTACTATCCCCGATCGGTTAAAAAACCTTTGATCCGTATACCCCACTCTGAAATTAATTAGGCCTGACTCATCCTGTTTAGAGTAAGAAATCGCATTATCGAAATAATAGTCCTTTACATCACCAAATGCTGGCTTACAAGAAACATTACTTGAATTCCGATAGTCGTAATCATTTTTGCTCGCTGACATTGAGTACTGGGAGCGAAAAGACATCCTTTTGACAATGGAAACTTGAACGTAATTGTTTGTCATAAACCTTCCCATCGAATTATTAGTCCCTGAATTGCGCATCGTGTTGAGTGGATTGCCTAATTCGAATTTTCCGATAACTAAATTATGAAACGAGCCGTCTGCATTATAAGCAGGGCCTATTGGCGCTGATCGTTGCAACCCTTCTGTTGACTGAAATTCCGTAGATCCCACGCCGTAATAATTGTTGGTACCAACCTCGACTCTCCCCTTCCAGAAATTTCCCACCAGATTGATTCGAACGTTTTTACGATTAAATTCAGACTCTCTAACAATCCCCTTGTGGCCATATATTCCACCCAGAATCGATAAATGTAGATTCTCAGTGCCACCAGATACTTCCAATTGCTGTCTCTGAATGGCACCTGACCGAGTAGCTTCATCCATCCAATCAACACTTTGATAATTTGCAGGATCTCCGAATTGCTTAAATATATAGCTTTCATCGGGATAGTATTGCGCCTGTTTCTCTCTAAAATTCAGATATTCAGGCGCATCAAGCACTTGTATTTTCCTCGCCATTTTTTGCAGCGAGAAAGATGATTCAAAATTAACTCTAAGTCTTTTTTGGTTCCCCTTTTTTGTATTTATTAGGACAACTCCATTGGCTCCTCGTGTTCCATAGATTGCTAACGCAGAAGAATTTTTGACAATTTGAACAGACTCAATATCACCCGGATCAATCATGGCTAAGGCATTTGTCGCGTGCGATTCGCCTTGCTCATCAAATTGACCGATTCCAAAGGTATTATTAAAAAAATCCAGCGGAAAACCGTCAATCACATACAGCGGCTCTGCTGAATTCAGCAGTGACCCTGTCCCTCTCACTCGCACTGAAAACTCCCCTCCCGGTGACCCATTGGTCTCCATCACCTGCACGCCAGCGACGCGGCCTGCGAATAATTGCTCCGGCGTTTCATACGGAACGCCACGCCTTTCATCATTTTTGACGATACCCGCCTTTTTCCAGGGTGAATTATTGAACGTAGTTGCAGGGCTATTCCAGATTAAGCTATCGAGTGACAACGAATCCTTATCTGATGTTGCCTGTGCGTGAAGACGTTCTTTAATTAAAAAGGTCAAGAACAGGGAAGATATGCAAACAAAAAAACGCTTTCCAGACTGCCGCAGGGCGTAGATAGAAATGTCCATGAAGTGAGGGTAAGTAGATCGGTATTTTAAAACGCTCAAATAAAGTTAATTTTTGCCAGAAAAAATTAACTTTTACCTGGTTTTCAGCACATGCAAGCTTATAATCCGTCATTCTTACAAAATGCCAGACATATGCATTGGTGAACCCATTTCTTCCTACTTTTGCACCACAAGGTTAGCAACACCGCAATTTTGCGGAAGCTTGAAAAGGGAATACCGGTGTAAATCCGGAACAGTCTCCGCTGCTGTAAGTTCATAAAAAGCGTTTGACAGATCATTGCCACTGGGGAACAATGAGTGAATGATTGAATTTAGAATGACGGCCCATTCTATCATTCAAAATTCTACCATTCAAAATTACTTTCCCCGGGAAGGTGTCAGACAGGAACAAGTCAGAAGACCTGCCTTATCAAAAATTCACTTACGACCTTCGGAAGAAAGGTTTCGGAACTTATGAATCAAAAAAATCTGCCTTTCTTTAGGGTTGCGCTCTTGTTGCTCTTTGCGACCAACTTTTTTCTTGGATGTCACTCCAAAACGGAGCATTCCGGCGGGGCCAAATCCCCATCAAATGATCAAACCAACTATGCGCATAGGGCCGAAGTAAAATATGCCAAAGGTTTTACGATCCAATATTATGATCATTACAAAATCGTTAATATCATCAGTCCGTTTGATAAATCGGCCGATACAACTAAATATCTGCTACTCGAAAGAGGAACAACAAAACCAGACGGTTTCACGGGCTACAAGGTTGTAGAAATTCCCATTCGAAGCCTGGCCGCCATGTCATCGATGCACGTAGGGTTGCTGGGTTTTCTGGATTCTTATGATATTCTTACCGGCTTGGGAAGTTTGCAATACGTGTTCGCGCCTGAGGTAATCAAAATGATCGCTGCAGGAAAAATTTCCGAGGTTGGACGAGATCAGGGGTTGAATGAAGAACTGCTCGTTTCCATGCACCCCGGCCTCATCATGGCAATGGGAAGTCCGGGTGGTGGATTAAGTCATTACAAAACGATCGATGAAGCCGGTATTCCGGTCATGATCAACTCGGAATGGGGAGAAACAACGCCCCTTGCGCGTGCCGAATGGGTGAAACTTGTAGCGGCATTGCTCAACAAAGAGGAGATTGTCAATCAGAAGTTTTCAGTGATTGAAAAAGAATACAAAAGATTAGTCGATCTGGCAAAACAATCCAAGAGTAAACCATCCGTATTATCCGGGCTAAATACAAAGGACGTTTGGTTTCTGCCGGGGGCAGACAGCTATATGACGCGTTTCTTTAGCGACGCCGGTGCAGATTATCATTGGCGAAATACTAAATCCGATGGGAGTCTTTCACTCAGCTTCGAATCGGTATATCCGGTCGCGCTTACGGCTGACTATTGGATGAATGTCGGTTTTGACAGCAAGGATACAAAAAATGGCATTCTCGCGATGGATTCCCGCTACAGTGATTTCAAAGCATTCAAATCAGGACAGATGTATAGCTACAATAATCGGGTAAACGACAAAGGCTCGAACGATTTTTTTGAATCCGGAAATGTAAATCCTCAAACCGTGTTAGCCGATCTGATCAAAATTTTTCATCCCGAATTGCTTCCAGCCCACCAATTGGTTTATTACAAAAACCTGAAATGAGGGGCTGTCGGCTGTCGGCTGTCGGCTGTCGGCTGTCGGCTGTCGGCTGTCGGCTGTCGGGGACAAAACTGACCTTCAATATAACTTACTGTCTTTTAGATAAAAGTAAATGCAAAACGATTCTGCTTCACAGCCAAAATCCAATAAACTACTGATGATTTGTTTAATGGTGCTGGCTGGAATTTGTTTTATTGTGGACATCATTTTGGGATCAGTAACGATTCCCTTTGGTGAAGTTGTGCATATCATCTTTTCTCATGAATCCGAAAATACCGCGTGGCTATTTATCATTGAAAAAATACGGATACCTAAAGCATTGACGGCTGTTTTGGTAGGTTGTGGACTTTCTGTAAGCGGTTTACAAATGCAGACTTTATTTAGAAATCCATTGGCGGGCCCATCCGAACTTGGAATTACATCGGGAGCCGGTCTCGGAGTAGCGGCAGTCATGCTCACCGGTGGCAGCAGTCTTTATGCGATCCGTGAACTTGGCGTTTCGGGAAGCTGGCTGATCATTGCGATGGCTTCCTTGGGGTCGGGATTGGTCTTATCCCTTATCTTACTCATTGCAGGCAGGATCCGTGACAACGTAATTCTGCTAATCGTTGGTATCATGATCGGGACCATCACCCTTTCAGTTGTCAGCATCTGGCAATACTTCAGCCAACCTGAACAGCTACAAGAGTACATTATGTGGACATTCGGCTCCCTTGGAGGAGTAACAGGGTATCATTTGTATGTCCTCTCCGGGGTTGTTCTTCTTGGTTTGTTGCTGGCCATCATTTCCTCCAAATCACTGAATGTTATATTGTTAGGAGAAAATTATGCAAGGAGCATGGGGCTAACCGTCGGAAGGTCGCGTTTGATCATTATGGCAGGAACCAGTGTGCTCACGGGAAGCATCACCGCATTCTGTGGACCAATCGGGTTTATCGGTATAGCCATTCCACACATTACCCGTTCGATCCTCGGCACTTCGGATCATCGTATTCTTATCCCGGGAGTATGCCTGGTCGGAACGGTACTGATGCTGATCTGTGATATTATTGCCCAACTTCCTGGCAGTGAAACGATACTTCCGATCAACGTAGTTACATCATTATTGGGTGCGCCGGTGGTGATCTGGGTCATTGTCAGCCGTAACAATCTGCGATCATCATTCTCATGAACAAGCCCGCTCCATCGCTTGCAACTCATGACCTGTCGATCGGATACAAATCCGCCAAAACGGGAAAAGTAGTAGCAGAAAAATTGAACCTGGAATTGTTTCCGGGGCAAATGGTATGCTTACTCGGGCCAAATGGCGCTGGAAAATCTACTTTAATGCGCACCCTGGCCGCTCTACAGCCAAGTCTTCAGGGAGAGATAACCATTGAAGGGAATTCTCTTGTCAAGCTCACCCCGGTAGACCTTGCCATTAGATTAAGTCTGGTATTGACCGAAAAAATAGAAGCAGGAAACCTCACAGTATATGAAGTAGTTGGGCTGGGACGCACGCCGTATACCAGCTGGCTGGGGAAATTGAAACAGATAGACTTTGAAAAAATTGAGTGGGCATTGGAATCCGTTAATATATCCTCGTTTAAACAAAAACGAATTCATCAGTTAAGCGATGGAGAAAGACAAAAAGTTATGCTCGCCCGTGCGCTTGCCCAGGATACCGGGATCATTTTACTGGACGAACCAACCGCCCACCTGGACCTGCCAAGTCGGGTGGAAATGATGCACTTGCTTCATACGTTGGCCAGAAAAACGAACAAGGCTATTCTACTCAGCACACATGAACTTGACCTGGCATTACAGGCAGCAGATCAATTATGGCTCATGAAGCAGAGTGGTGAAATGACAACCGGAATACCGGAAGATCTTGTTTTGAACGGCGCATTCGAGTCAACTTTTGAGAAAAGCGGTTTTTATTTTGATAAAAACTCCGGGCGTTTCACAATTCACAGGGAAGAAGTATTGTTTAATGTGCATCTCTCGGGCGAAACAGATCTTGTTTTTTGGACAACACGAGCTTTGCTTCGGGAAGGCATTGGGATACAAACGGATGAAAACTGCGTTTATAAGGTTACCGCGTTTGCGGAAAACGGTCGACCCAGCTGGACGCTCGACAAAAAGGGTTTCTTGACAAACTATTTCTCATTGGGTGATTTGGTCCGCGGCATAATAAGGACCAGCAATTATCCCGGATAACAAAATTATTTTTTGATCACCCCTGTTACAACTTCAAAACAACTGTCATGATGCAAAATAAAAAAGTAAAATATCTTCTCGCTACAATATTGGGTTTAGCAGTAGCTTATGTGCTTTACGATTCCCTTTCTCAGCCAAACACAAACGATTTAAAAGGAAATTTCAAGGAGATTGCTGTATACAGAAATCCAAACAACACTGGCCCGATCGTTCGAATATATGCTGTTTCAGTACAAGGAACACCCTGGGGCGAAATGCAGAAATATGGTGAATTAATGCCATACACAAAGTACGGAACCACTACCGTCTATTTCTTCACGGAACGTAAGCCCGCCCCCAAGACCCTAATACCCGGCGAGCCACATTTTGAGCCCGAATTTAATAATGACTGCCTGGCTAAATATGCTAAGGATGCAAATGGCCAGGTTTCCTTTGTACAAAACCCTTTTAATTAAATTCGCTTTATTTACCTTGCAAATTCAAAACCAAGACTTTTACCAATGACTGCATTAGATATCGTTAAAGATTATTATTCAAATTTCAACAAGAAAAACTGGCAAGGTATGCTGGACCTTCTTCACTCAGGAATTCGTCATGAACCTAACCAGGGAGATCCAAGGATTGGTAAAGAAAAGTTCACCGAATTTCTAAAGATGATGGACGATTCCTACGAAGAAACTTTGACTGACATGGTTTTCTTTTCGGAGCCCGGCGACACCAGAGTCGCGGTCGAATTTGTCGTTAATGGTATTTACAAAAAGGGCGAAGAAGGCCTGCCCGAAGCGCATGGACAATCTTATGTATTGCCGGCAGCTGCATTTTTAGAGGTAAAAGAAGGAAAGATCAGCCGTGTTACCACCTATTACAATCTTCCATTTTGGATTAGTCTGGTTTCATAAATTTTACCATGATGAGCGACAGCAGACAAGATGTTCCCTTGAGTTTCATTACAAAAAAAGGCCCCGAAATTGAATCGGTTTTTAAAGATCTGGCTACGCTACGGATTGCCGTTTTCCATGATTACCCATATTTATATGAGGGGACAATGGAATACGAAATGGAGTATCTCAAAATTTATTCGCGCTCAGATCGATCCATGTTATTCGCTGTTTACGATGGCGATAATATGATCGGCGCAACGACCTGCATCCCCCTGGCAGATGAAACCGCAGAAGTTCGAAAACCATTTGAAGATGGTGGATTCGATGTCAATAAGATATTTTATTTCGGCGAAAGTATTCTGTTGAAAGAATACCGTGGAGTCGGTTTAGGACACCGCTTTTTTGATGAAAGAGAAACGCACGCGAGCAGTTTTGGTGTGTATCAAATGACGTGTTTTTGTTCAGTAGACCGAGGAGATAGTCATCCAGCAAAGCCTCAGGACTACCGGTCAAATAACGCTTTTTGGATCAAGCGCGGATATGTTGAAGATCCTTCTTTACAAAGTATAATGGAATGGCAGGATATTGGGAAAAATGAAGCTTCGGTCAAGAAAATGATTTTTTGGACGAAAGACCTCGAATAAGGCAGGCCTGTATTTCAGTTCACTTTTTGAGAGCTTCTCTCACTTCTTTCACAAGGTCAGCTGAAATTCCCACAAGCTTGGCAATTTTGTCATCATCAAACCCTGTTCCTAAAATAAGGGATTTCCTAAAGGCAATATTTTTTTTCGATTCTCCCTTTTCAATTCCCTCCTCCATTCCCCTAATATAAAGGAAGTCCTTTTCTACCTTAAAAAACTTACTGATGCTTTCCATTGCTTTTCTGGTTATGGGTTCCAATTTACGTATTTGTGACAAAACCCGCAATTGTACCATGTACCGTTTTAACGCATGACCTTTTGTTGTTTACTGAATCTTAGTCCCCTAAGGATTGACCTTGAGAAATGAAGTCAAGAGTGAGGCAATCGGTTTATCTTTACAAGTAAAAAGCATCAAAAACCGTCATGACAGTAAAAATTGCAACGGCCCAATACCCCATCACAAGGCATAAATCTTTCCATCACTGGCAGCAGCACATGGAGCGCTGGATTGCCGATGGAGTTACCGAGGGTGCACAGCTATTGTTGTTTCCAGAATACGGTGCAATGGAATTAACGAGCATTCTTCCAGAGGATATCAGCAATGATATACGGCAGCAGGTCATTGAATTGAATGCCTTGAAAGATAAATTCTGCTCCGTTTTTTCAGATCTGGCCAAAAAGTACAAGATCATCATCGTTGCGCCATCCATCCCTGTCATAGAAGAAGGCAAAAAAGTAAATCGTGTATATGTTTTTGAAGCCAGAGGGCTTGTGGGTTACCAGGACAAATTTTTCATGACACGTTTTGAAAATGAAGAATGGGGCATCGAAAGTGGAAATAAGGCTTTAAGTATTTTTGAAACGACCTGGGGAAGTTTTGGGATTCAGATCTGCTACGATATCGAATTTGCAATGGGCTCACAAGTGCTTGCAAATGCAGGAGCTTCCCTTATTTTAGCTCCCAGCTGCACAGAAACCATTCGTGGCGCCACCCGCGTACATATCGGAGCCAGGGCGAGGGCATTGGAAAATCAGATCTATACGGTTGTTTCACAGACGGTTGGAAATGCAGTTTGGTCGCCAGCCGTCGACATCAACTATGGTTTTGCCGCCTTTTATTCGACACCTGATAAAAACCTGCCCGAAGAAGGAATAATAGCTACAATGACACCTCAAAAAGAGGGCTGGCTGATTGAGGAACTTGATTTTCAAAAAATCGAAGATGTAAGAAGTAGCGGTCAGGTTTTCAATTTCAGGGATGGCCAGAGCGTGATAACTTCTCTCATGAATGAAGAAATTACCATCAGACATTTCCAGGTTGGTTTTTAACAAAGAATCCTAAAGTCGTTTTCGTCAATTCTTGTTCTTGTGATCGGCGTTAAAAGGGTTTTGAAAATTTGGATTTGAAAAAATAGTCGAATCAGACAAAGTGTAAAGAAAATCGATGAGAGCACTCTTCTCTTCAGGGCTTATCGAAAAGCCTTTTATTCTTTTGTCTTTCAGTTTGTTAATCTGACCATTTCCAACTTGAGGGCCAGTTATTATATTTCTGCCCCCGGCCGCGTAGATATCGATCACTTCCTCTAACGATCCAACACTGCCGTCGTGAAAATAAGGAGCGGTCAGCGCCACGTTGCGCAAAGTAGGAATTCTGAACTTACCATTATCCGTAGCTTTGCCGGTTGTTGTCTGCAACCCTGGGTCAATGGTTGGATAGCGATCTGCATTAGATACATTGAAAAGACCAATATTAACGTAAACTACATCTACATCCGCTGTTTTAGTCGCTAAGGTAAAATCGGGAGGAGCATGACACGATGCGCAGTTAAGTTTCGGAGAGAAAAACAAATCCCTTCCTCTTTTTGCGGAAACAGACATTGCGTTCGTCTTTCCCCTTCCATGCAGGTCATAGGGAGAATTAGATGATTTCAAAGACCTTACATATTCCGCCAGGCAGGATGTGATATTTTTAAAGTTTAAAGAGCCTTTTTCCAATGGGAAGGCTGCCTGAAAAAGTCTGGAGTAAAGCGTATCTGCTGCCAGCTTTTTTAGTATTTCTAATTCAAATCCTGTGACTCCCATTTCCACTGGATTTGTATTGTAAAGTGGGCGCTGGTGTTGATGTTCAAGATCTTTGATATTGGGATTAGCCCAGTCGTAATGGCGCATCAAAGCGCTATTGATTAAAGTGGGAGAATTATGAAGCACTACCTCCCCAGTTGCCGTTGTACTTCTTCGATAACCATCGGTAAAAGCAAACTTGGGATCATGACAGCTGGCACAACGCTTCGTATTGTTAAATGAAAGGCGTGTATCAAAGAAAAGATAATGACCTGCTAACGCCTTCCCAGATAGCTGAACCGGTGCCCCCTCCCCATTGTCCGGATTTCCACAATTCACAATCCAAAAAGACACAAAACACCAACTCAGAACAGCCCACAACTTTAAACGCATAGATTTAATTCTGCCTTTAAATTACCATCTTCCCGCTCAATATGCACTAGAGGGGTAGCCCCCCTGTCATTTAATATTCACCCACGCCTTCGTTTCCCGATTATAGCCAAAACGATACAAGGTTTCCGGTTTATTGCTTTGAGCAGCCAAACTGTAATTAAACTCTACCCCATAAACCATCATAACCCCTTGTTCATTCAACCGGATCCGACGAGCTTTATCGTCCCCGCGCGGCCCAAGCTGTTCCAGCGTAAATTCGGTCCGAAGGTCTCCCTTAAATTTGCCTGCTTTGCTAAGTTTCACGGAATATATCTCCGACCCGCGCGCACTTCCAAAGTATAATCGTTTTTCTCCTGTTATTCCACCAACAAAAATGGTAACGGCATCGTGACCTGAAAATTCATCTTCCACCTGTCCGGTTTGCGGATTGATCATATAAATGACACCCTTTTCCTCATCACGGGTGCTTCCTGCTACTGTTGAAGCATAAAGTTTTCCTGCATGACAATCGTAATAAACACCCAGCACTGCAAAGGCAACCACTCCTGCGGACGTATCCGCCTGAGGCAGTTTACAAAAAAGGCTCATCAACCCTGTTTGCGCGTCTACTTTGTAGATCCGGTTCAAAGTAGAAAGTGGATTATCCAGGGTGTTTACCTTTGGTATCGGAGCCGTGTAAGCACTACCGGTATTATCGGTTGTGATCGAGCCCATGTAGCCATATTTAGCCCAGGAAGGGTCCATATAAACTTTTTTGGACAGCGTATCTGCTGGACTTGAGGGAAACTGAACCAGTGCCAGCCCTTTAATATTTGTTTCATTGGAGGAAAAACCCGAACGGGAAACATCAAAATCCATCTTTTTGATAAAAGGGGCAAGTGTCCGGCAATTGGCAATTCCAATTTGCAGAATCTCGTTTTGTGACATCTCCTCTTCGCAGGCAAAACCCGCAACGGCTGTCAAAAAAATGAGCAAGTAGTAGGTAATTTTTATTTTCATAAATCAATTTTCAGGTAAGCAATCATTACTTATTAGTGCATCCGACGGATCGGCCTAATTCTCAATTGTCCATTGTCAACTGTCCATTTTTGAATGGAACAAACATGGGCCCGCACATGCAAGGGAATGTCTTTGTTTTGTAGACTCCATCTTCAATGTAGCTCTCTGCCCAGCAGTATTCGCTTCCTTTGGTGTCGTCGTTTTTGATCTGAGGAACATACCATAACACAAGGCTTGTATTCGAGATCGCCTCCGGACTCGGCTCAATAAACTTCTCAGGCCCCTGTTTGTAATCCGTATTGCAGCAAGGGCCAATGGTCACAAGGTCATTTTCTCCTTCATCTTTATCCAAATGCTGTTTTGTAACAAACAAATAAGCATTGTCACCGCGACCGCCATCCTTAAATTGCCCCCTTCCTGGTTCGAGATAGAACCCGCTTCCCTTATCATCCATAATTTTGTATTGATAAAGGTTTTCAGCATACTTTGTTTGCGGATTTTGCAATTTCCATTGCTCCTTTGCCCATGGAGACCAGGTCGACGCTGTCCACTCGCTTAGTGTATTCTGGTTTCCGGTAAATGCTATTCTCATTACAGGACGATAAGTGCCATTGTCTCCGCAACCACGTCCCAGGCTAGCCGCGACCGAACGAAAGCGGCCATCCTGGTAAAATTCATATCGCTGGAGATAGTTGTAATTACAGGGAAGTGGCCATTGCTCACTACTGAAGTTCTGTTCCAAAGCAAACCCTATCGTTTTCCCATTTTCCATAATTTCCGCCACTCTTGGTGCGGACACCGCAATCACTGCAGCCTGGCTAAATTCCGGGCAACCGACAGCGTCGCTATAACCGAATCCATCCGTATTGCTGTAACTCACATGCCAATCCACAATTTTAGCGTTATTAACCACAAGCTTATCATTGTATTTCACTTCCGAAATCCGCATGCCGTCACTGGTTGTAATCACATAATTCAGCTCCCAGTTTTGCTTTTTCAAATGCGTTACCTGCTTGCAGAAGCACTCCATGATCTTGTCGAATTTCAGCTTTCGCTCACTGACTCTTTTCACCGGTCCGGTCGTTCCGGTATTTGTCCAGCGTATTCCAACTACTCTGAAATCCGTAAGGTCAACAATTGCCCAAAGTGCTTTATCACCCTTAATGAAGGTTGGTGCTACACACAGGTGCATACTTTGTTCACATCGTGTATTATTCAATGCCGTTTTGGTATTGGCCATCAAAGCGTCCGTTTCGCCTGGTTTATAACCAAGCGCCTTTGCTACGTCAGGACTGCTAACAGCAATTTTAAGGGCGAGGTTTTTCAGGTTCAAAGGAATATCCGGCTGCGATTGAGCGGCAGTATTTACATTTAGTACTTTTTGAGACGTTATATCAACAAATGCGGTCGCTGTTGAATTAAGGGCATAATTGTACATTTCGACCTTGTAGATCTTCATACTATTATCGTTACCAGGGATTTCCTGTGGACGCGCCTGATACACGTTAAATATTTCATTTCGGAGTGCCCTTTTGGTTTTTGAATCAAACAAATTTCGGCAGAAGGAGGTGTCTTTAAGCGCAATTTGTTCTGCCAATGACTGTTCCTGATCAGCGTCCTTCAACAAGAACACAGGCGTTTTCGCCAGCAGGGTATTCCGAATTTCCGTGATTCGGCTAATTACTTCCGGAATTTCGACCGACGATTCACTTTCTACCAAAACCGATTCGAGGGCATTTTTCATTTCTTCATTCTTTCCTCCAGTATTTTTTTTCTCCTGTGAACACGCCGTTAAAAGCAATACCAAAATCAAAGGCAACACCCATTCATGGATGATACGTTTAGTGGAAAAGACAGAATAGCTGTTAGAAGAAAGTACTTTCATGAGGGATTGCAAGACATCTTGTCGTTTCAAAGTTAAATCAAACAAGCGATAACAGCTATTTCTGAATCCGACAATATTTAAACGCCTGACCAAGACGATATCACTCACGATTCAAAAAGTTGCAAGCAAAGTCTGGTTGATGTTCCTTAAAAAGATTCGGAATAGCAAAAAAGAAGACTGCCCCAATCTGGGACAGCCTTCCTGTTTTCTTAACCTAAATTATTAACGTGTTATCATCACTTTGCGCATTTCTACCGAACCATCAGCAGTAATTATTCTCACTGTATAAGTTCCTACCGCAAGCGACTGAACATTTATTTCACCTTGTTTTGGCGAAACGACTTCTTTCACCAGTTTACCGAGTAAAGAGTAGATTTGCACCTTCTGTACACCTGCACCATTGGAAGCCTCAATTTTCAGCATATCAGAAGTCGGGTTAGGGAACAGGTTCAGCGAGAACGCAGTCTCCAGCTTGACGTTTATGATCCGGCTGTAAGCAAAAGTCGCATCGAGGTCAACCATTTTCAGGCGATAGAGATTATCTCCGCTGAATGGGTTCAGATCAAGGAACGTGTATCCGTGTACAATTTTGCTTTCGCCAACTGCCGACACTGTGCCTATTCCATTCCAGTTCGTGCCGTCCTTACTTCTCTGCACTTCGAAATGTGAACTATTCGACTCCTGGGCTGTATTCCAGGCTAGTCTTACATGATTTGCTTCATCGGCCTTGCCATCGAAGTTCAACAGGTTTACCGGAAGTGCAGCAGGATCAAAGAACCCAAAGTCTACCGTAAGGTTACTGCTGTTGTTGGCAATTACTCCTGCCGGGTTATTGCTTGGATCTTCGCCTATTGGTTCCTCGCCAGGAGCAAGTGTTACCATATCACTCCGTGTTTCAAGTCCCACGGTGGTTACGCCGTTGTCGTCATTATCATCTGTGTCTGTATCCGGATCTCCACCGTTTACGGTTGAAGAGGTCAAGCCAACAGGAGTTACGACCCCAACCATGTAATTCCCTGGAAGCAGGTTATTGAACAGATATAAGCCATTATTATCCGTCGTGGTCGTTGCAACGATAGTACCGTCGCCAGCACCATCTACCGTTCCATTTTTGTCTACATCTGCATACAGGTTTACGGTAACGCCTGCAAGAACGGGTTCAGCAGCGCCGATGATTCCATCTTTATTGGTATCCTTCCATACCTTGTTACCAAGGTTCATCAATTCCACAAAACCGAAGTCAACCGTAAGGTTACTGCTATTGTCAGCAATGACACCCGCGGGGTTGTTACTTGGATTCTCGCCCGTGGGTTCGCCGCCAGGCACAAGTGTGATCGGATTGCTCCGGGTTTCAGAACCTGAAGTAATGACACCGTTGTCATCATTATCGTCGGTGTCTGTGTCAGGGTCGCCTGCATTAACACTTGACGACACAAAGCCTGTTGGTGTTACAACACCTACAATATAAGTACCAGGAAGAAGATCATTGAACAAATACAAGCCGGTCGTTGGATCCGTTGTCGTAGTGGCAAAAACCCCTCCATCTGGAGTTCCGTTGTCGTCCGCATCTTTGTATAAGTTCACGGTTACATTACCAAATATTGCTTCACCAGCATCAATAATACCATTGTTATTGGCGTCCTTCCAAACCTTGTTACCAAGATTAACAAGTTCTACAAAACCGAAATCAACAGTAAGGTTACTGCTGTTGTCAGCAATCACACTCGCAGGGTTGTTGTTTGGGTTTTCACCGGTTGGCTCACCGCCGGGGACAAGGGTGATCGGGTTGCTACGGGTTTCAGTGCCTGAGGTAACGACTCCATTATCATCGGTGTCGTCGGTGTCTGTATCAGGATCTCCTGCATTTACGCTGGACGACACAAAGCCGGTTGGCGTTACAACACCGACAATGTAAGTACCTGGAAGAAGATTATTGAACAGGTACAACCCCGTTGTTGGATCCGTTGTCGTAGTGGCAAAAATACCTCCCTCGGGTGTACCGTCATCGTTCGCATCCTTGTATAAGTTCACGGTTACATTACCAAATACAGGTTCGCTATTGTCAATGATACCATTGTTATTGACATCCTTCCAAACTTTGTTGCCTAAGTTCAACAGCTCTACAAAACCAAAGTCTACCGTAAGGTTACTGCTGTTGTTGGCAATCACACCGGCAGGGTTGTTGTCGGGTGTGTTATCACCTGTTGGCTCACCGCCAGGAACAAGTGTGATCGGGTTGCTACGGGTTTCAGTACCTGACGTAACTACACCATTGTCATCGTTGTCGTCCGTGTCCGTATCAGGATCGTCGGCATTTACGCTGGACGACACAAAGCCTGTTGGTGTTACCACCCCTACGATATAGGTGCCCGGAAGAAGATTATTGAACAGGTACAACCCGGTTGTTGGATCCGTTGTCGTAGTGGCAAAAATACCTCCCTCGGGTGTACCGTCGTCGTTCGCATCCTTGTATAAGTTCACGGTTACATTACCAAATATGGCTTCACCACCGTCAATGATTCCATTGTTATTGGCATCTTTCCAAACCTTATTACCCAGGTTCATCAATTCCACGAACCCAAAGTCAACCGTCAGGTTACTGCTGTTGTTGGCAATCACACCGGCAGGGTTGTTGTCGGGTGTGTTATCACCCGTTGGTTCACCACCAGGAACAAGTGTGATCGGGTTGCTACGGGTTTCAGTACCTGACGTAACTACACCGTTGTCATCGTTATCGTCCGTGTCCGTATCAGGATCTTCGGCATTCACACTTGACGACACAAAGCCAGTTGGTGTTACCACGCCTACGATATAGGTGCCCGGAAGAAGGTTATTGAACAAGTATAAGCCTGTTGTTACATCAGTGGTTGTCGTTGCTATCGCCGCGCCGTCAGGCGTGCCATTATCATCAAGATCCTCGTACAGATTCACGGTCACACCTGTAAACACAGGTTCGCCAGCATCAATGATACCATCATTGTCTGTATCCTTCCACACCTTATTTCCAAGGTTCACATTTTCTGCAAAACCAATGTCGTAGGTATGGTTATTTTCCCCATAACCACCGGTTGTCAGTGAAATAGATGGAACACTGCTTACCATTGAAGCGTCGCTGTCGCTAAAATCAGCCTCTCCATTCCCGATTTTGTTCGTTCTTGTTAGCCTCAAGCCTACCAAGGCACCACCCGTCCTCGGACCACCAGCGTTGCTGTTCGCAGTTGCGTCCCAGTCATTACCGGTCCCGCTGGTGGCCAGTCGTACTTTGTAGTCGGTATCGGGCGTGAGTGCAACACCGTATTTTATTCCTGTCGCGTCTGTACCCGTACCCGAGCTAAAATACCAGGAACCATCAGTGTCAGTAGTAACAGTAGCAATTACGGTTCCGCCACTGTTTACCAGTTCCATAAGCACACCAGCTATTCCTGCTTCACCTGCATCCTGGATTCCATCGGCATCTGTATCTTTCCAAACCCTGTTACCAATTTCGATTGGCGGGTTTTCAAAAAGCAATTCAATGTCTCCAAGTCCGTTCGCTTTTCCAATATCTCCTATATCTGTCCCTGCGTAAAGTTGATAGTCCCTCTTATTTGTCCCATCGTTATTGTTCATCCAGCTTATTCCACCACTCCAGATAGCTAGAGGATCCATATAAGTGGCAGTAACTTCTTCCATACCAGGCAGGAGTGCTAGTCCGCCCTGTGCTGTATTAAGGTGATAACGAACATCAGTCGTAGTGGGCGTATTATTGTACACCTCAATACCATCCTGATAATAAAACTCACCTCCTCCCGGGCCCTGATTATAGTTCTGTGACTGTGATCCACCATCTGCTCCTGCGGTAGCAGCTTTCGGACTATTTGGTCCCTCCTTGGCATTATACTCTAGCTCAAATGTACACGTCAAAGGATTTTTATAGGCCCTTAGCTGATCACCAAATGCCATCGCTGTTCTAGTCGTTAGACTACTAAGCATTTGGTTTTTAAATCCACCCTGATCCCCGGATCTGTCCCTGAAGGCTAATATCATGGAACCTTCTACGTCGAACTCTATGCCAGTAAGCATTGGTTGTGCCAAAGACCACTGTCCCCCATTTCCGACCGAAACGTTGGCTGCAGGCATCGTATTTGACCATGGTCTCCATTTTTCATCAAAGGAATCCGTATTTGTTCCCTTGGGATAGTTCAGGGGAAATTGCAGAACCGGCGTTGAAGTAAAGCCAGTAGATGGGGTAAGCTCCCACACGTATGACCACAAGTCCGTGTAAGCCACATTTCCCAAGTAATCCTCGGCCATTGACACAGCTCCCGATCCTTCCCCTGTCGTAACCGACCCAATGTATAGCTTGCCATGCCGATACTTGAGCGCGAAGGGTCGTTGCAATCCTCTTACTCCGTTGTAAAAGTCATTGATTGTACCTGAAGTAGCATAGGTGGTTGTCGCACCAGTTAATCCGGATGCCGATCTTGCAGGTGGATTAGGCAAATTCCAGCTGTTTACATAAGACGCGTCCGTTGGATTCGTCACGCTGTTTAGTAGAAATTGATATATTTTCCGGTCAAACAAATTAACGACAAACAGGTGTTTTCCATCCTCACTCAATTCAATTGCTCCCAAACTCACTCTCCCTACTTGCCCAAAGGCGGCAGGATCATTGCTTGGATCTATCATATTGTTGCCAAGGTCCCTATCAGCAGGTGTGCCAATCACACCAAGACCGTCAGTCGCATAGGTGACAGTTTCAGTACGGGTTGATGCCGACGACGTGCTGGACAGGGAATAGGCATTCGCAAAGGTGGGGGTACCGGTCGCATTGTGCGTAGGATAACCCTTTTGATCCAAACTAAACAAGAAAGAAGCCGCAGGAGTCCCACTGTTCGACGCTGGATTAACAATATAAATCGCCCCTGGCGCGTTGGATGCGGTTCCATTTGCGGGACCAAATCCCGCATGACGCTTCATAAACGCTGATGTGAAAACCTTTTTTGCGTATTTGCTGTAAGCAACACCATAAACGGATCCAACCTGTGCAGCAGTTGCCAACACCTCCGCAGGTGTAGTCAAAGCGGTGGTCCCTGCCCTGTTGTAAGGAAACTTCACCAAAGCTCTTTGGGTTCTGGAATCTCCCGTTCCGGCAAGTGGATTACCGCCAAACTGAAGGGCCTGAAACACATAGGTGTCTGCCTTGGGATTATCACCCGCCACATAGTCATTTGGGTTGTTGAGGGCAAAGTTATGACCCGTTCTTGCCCCCCCGGGAGCAGCAAGAAAACGAACAGATGTACCATAAGTCTTACCGGACATCGAAGAAAAATCGTAAACTCCGGTTATCAGGCAGGCTGCACTCATCGGAATTACGAATTCCAGCCTAACTGCAACATTGTTTGCAACGAAACCTGTATTCGAACCTTTGGTACCATTGTAAGCCGTACCACTTGTGGGGATCGTAAAGTTTGGAGAACCTACATATGTAGGAACACTACTTACTAACTTAACGGTGGTAGTCGTGTAAGAAGCTAGAACAACATCACTGCTGTTGTATGCGGTTACAATCACACCTGGCATCAACGGCTCTACAAAGGTATTCGTAGTAGTTTCACGCGTGCCATTACCATTAAAATCCCGGAATACATCTCCACTAATCTGGGCATTCGTTTCTGACGCAAAAAGAAGGGCGGCAATAAAGATCATCAGATGGCACAGCTTTGGCACAATCGCTCTGCTCCTTTCTTCTGATTTACTGATAGTGAGGTGATTAATTAAGTTTTCGAATTTCATTTTGAGTGTAAATTTTGTTTTTGCATAGTTATTGTGACAGGTATTGGTAAGATTTATAGTGAATGATCATTGCCTGCAACTATATATATGCGGCCAGACAATGCACTTCAAGTGGGTTATGAAAACCAAATTTTAACTATTTCGAAGTAGAAAGGTGACGCGTGCACAAGAATTCAGCTCCTGAAATCCAAGAGATGTCTACGCTACTTTTTTAACTCAGAACATACACTTTTTGAAATGATGAAGTGGTGGAGAAAGCGCAATGCCGCATGGTATTCTATCAAATCGCAATTATTTCTACTCGAAAAGTTTGAGAGCGTAAAATTGGATCTTTTAAATATCTCAAAAAATAGGAATTACTGGATTTTGCCATAGTGTTTTTTCTATATTTATGTAAGTATCTTACTATAAATGGCATAAATAGATAATGATAGACTTCTGATGACAGAAAATAGCGGTCAAAAAATACTGCTTAGCATTTAACTAAATTGTACTATACAACTACAACAGAGTTTACAACTTCTTGTTGTAAATAAGCTGATTCTGAGACAAAACGGTTTCTACAATTCCAAACATCGGCGCTGACCATCCCACAAACTTGAAGAGTATCACTAAATTGTGTAGTCTCAATTCGAACATATTTGACTATAAAACGTAGAACTAATATACATATACGTCACACAATACTCCATAAATACTTATCAGTAAATTTTCATTTTATTAAAAAACGAGAAGTAGCCTCGCCGAAAATCAATTACCGAATAGTCGTAAAAAACCTGCCATTCCTGAACGAACCCTATCAAATGACCGGATCAATGAAAAACGACGGTGTCAGGAACCGGAAGTTTACATTTGAACTGTAAAGGCATGTTCTATAAAAACGAAATTATCTAACACTCGCGGATGACCCGCCCTCAATTTCACACAAAGTGAATTTACTCATGGAGAGATCCCGATCAATATATCTCGCACTTTTGGGGATGATCGAAAAAATTCGGAGTCTATTTTAATCTCCTTAATACCCCTTGACAGCTGTCCACCAGGAGCAGAAACTGTATGTTGGCGCCGAAAGTGCAGACATATTGTGGGAATTCGACTTAAAAAGTAAATCAGCAAAATGGAAGTATCAGTAAAGCAAAAGGTATACCTTTGCGGTTTGTATGTAAAATAGAAATTATCGACTTAGTTATGGCCATGTGGTTGTTAATCATCTTATGTCCAGATAACCTAACAGATTGGTCTTTGATAATATCTCAAGTAAAATCACAACCAATACCTTCAGATACAATATTTAGTTCATGCTCAATTTTGATGACCTGCTGACTCAATTTACCCTCGTTGGCTTTGCCTTGGTTTTGTTGTTTTGCATCTTCTTCCTAAAATCGTTATTGAGTCAAAAACCTGGTGCAAATTTTTCCATGTGGATTTGGGCAGCAGGATTTCTGGCATTGCTCATCTTCATGCGCTATCCATTTATTTCTTACAATCAAGAATTAGAAGTAGATGAAAGCCAAATGCTTGCTCAAGCCATCAGTTTGAAAAAATATTGGGTCTATTGGAAATATGTTGACGGCCTGACACAGGGACCGCTTACAATCTATTTCCTGATCATACCATCCTGGCTTGGAATGCCGTTCGATTATTCTACCGTAAGATTACTTGGCTTTATAGTACTTGTTACGGTGCTCTTTTTAACATTTAACACATTCCAAAACCTGTTCAGCCGGAAGGTTTCTCTAATTATTTTTGCACCGATTGCCTTTTTCTACGTTCTGAGCCAGGGCTACTTTTCAGCACTTTGCAACGAGTATCTTGTACTCCTGCTTCTGGCTTTTTGCTTCTGGCTTTTCTCGGTCATATATAAACAGCCCAAACCTGATAGCCGGAAGCTTTTTTTGATGTCGTTCGTGGCCGGAATGGTACCTTTTGCTAAACTTCAGGGTGTGCCAACTGCCATTCTGATCGTCCTGTTTACAGGTTTAATCGTACTTTTGCGCAGTGATCAAAAGATAAAAGACCTTATTATTTTATGCCTTGGCGGCATTACCTTTCCGCTCATTGTTTTAGGTCTCACGGTTCAATTTGGGGCATTTGACTATTTTTTAAACTTCTATCTGATCGGGAATGTGCAATATTCAGGCGGGGGTACCTTGCTATCAAAACTGCTAAGTTTCCCTAACTTCCTCAGATATTCAGGTCAATTTATCATACTGTTCACAAGTTACGCCTTACTAATCGCCGGCGCTGCGTTAATTCTGATCCGATTCAAAGCCCTGAACAAATCAATCTCTATTCTCTTCTTTTTCGCACTTGCGCACGTCCTACTTGCATTCTATTCTGTCATCAAGCCGGGATATTATTTTCAGCACTATTTACAATTCCTAATCATCCCCTTCGGACTCTTTTCGGGCGTTTTACTTGAAGTTGCATTGCCTCAAATATCCTGGAATCTGAAAAAAGTCTGGATGTACTCGTTGGGTTGGCTGACCATATGCATGCTGCCGCACGTCATTTATAAAGTAACGACCACCCTGGGCTACACAGCTACAGACTCACGAATAATATCATCGACCCAATTAGGGCACGCACTTCATATTTCTCCGGTATCATTAGAAATCAAAAAATACCTGCTTCCGGGTGACGACATCACCATCTGGGGTTGGAAACCGGCTTACCATATTGAAACACTGGCAGCTCAGGGCACCGCGGATGTGATGATTTATCGTATCATGACACCCGCCCCCATGCAGAAAAGTTACTATGAAAAATACCTGAATGACATGAAGCGCAGTAAACCTGTTGTCTTCGTGGATGAAATAACGACTCATTCTTTGTGGTTTAATGATCCGAAGTTATATCGCCACGAAAATTTTCAGGAAATCCGAGACTTCGTAGACAAATATTATACCCACATTTCCACCGTGAACGGAGAAAAAATATATGTCCGAAAAGACAGGCTAGTAGCTGAGCAGGGTAATCAGATTAAGAACTCTGGCTCTGAGATATTGAAGAACTAATTTATTTGACTTTAAGCACTTATTTGCAACACTATGTACAAAAACAAAAAAGTAATTGTTGTACTACCAGCATACAATGCGGCTCTGACACTGGAACGAACATTCCGTGAAATTCCGTTTGATCTTGTCGATGATATCGTACTTGTGGATGATGCCAGTCCTGATAATACGGCAGAAGTTGCCAAGAAGCTGGGCATTAAACATGTCATTACCCATGAAAAAAATAAGGGGTATGGCGGTAATCAAAAGACCTGCTACAACAAAGCACTAGAGCTGGGAGGGGATATCGTTATCATGCTTCATCCGGATTATCAATATACACCCCTGCTACTTACTGCGATCATTTCCATCATTGGAAACGACCTTTATCCCGTCGTTTTCGCATCCCGGATTCTGGGCAAAGGGGCGTTGAACGGAGGAATGCCCGTCTACAAATATATCGCCAACCGCTTGCTGACATTCACGCAAAATCTGTTGATGAATCAGAAACTTTCGGAATACCACACGGGTTATCGTGCCTACTCGGGAGCGGTTTTACGGAGTATCGATTACAATAAGTGTAATGATGATTTTGTTTTTGACAATGAGATCATCGCCCAAATCTTTTGGAAGGGTTACGAAATCGGCGAAGTTACCTGCCCCACGAAGTATTTCGAAGAGGCTTCGTCGATCAACTTGCAGCGGAGTATTGTATATGGATTGGGCGTCCTGAAGGTTTCATTTTTGTATGCCCTGGCGAAAATCGGGATAAGGAAATGGAGTTTGTTGGCGTAGTTTCAGTATCCCTGATAAAATGGTTTTACAGCGAATCATTAGAGCATTCGCTGTAAAACCATTCTTTTTTAAAAGACTACCAATTCAGTCAAAAATGCTAGAAAAGCTTACGGTCACAACTTTTGTGCTTGAGCTTTACCAATTGGTATAAGCGGGTCTTGTAAATTGTGTCAATGTTTTCTTTGGGAACGAAGCTGTTTACCAAATTCGCATCGTCACTAAAAATGTAGTCATAGCAAAACTCCTTTTTGGCATTGGGCAGGATCATAAATTCCTTTTTGTAAGAGATGTACTCCATCGTTCCTGGGCTTTTAACCTTATCCGCTATTGCGGCCCAATAGTGGTAAAAACCATTTCCGCCATTAGATAAAAAGCCGACATTTTTATGATCGCCTTCAATATGCTCCAGCAAGGGCTTAAAATTAATGTAGTTTTCGGGATGGCTTAAAAAATAAGCCTTGTCCCTGCTCATACCAATAATGTTGGAAGAGCGGTCCAGATCGTAGTACCCAACATCTTCCAATAGGCCAAAAACTTTCCTTCTTTCGCTGTAATCTGGCCAACTTTTCAGGGGATGGCAATTATTAGCACCCGGAAATTCATAGTAAGCGCCAAGATACTTCTTATATATTTCTGCTTGCTTCCCTCCTGTTTCACATATCGCAATGGGGATGTGCCCAAGAATTTTGCGGGTGAAGTAATTAATCGAAATAAGCTCTTTACTTGGGTTACCGTAAACAAAGGGCAAGGAAAGTAACATCAATGGCCCGATCAACAGGGTATTTTTCCATCGTAATTTTTCAGTGTAGACAAATGCCAGTAAAATTGCCCCCATGGCGAAAAAGGGCATCTGGGTTCTTGTACTCCACAATTGAAACTTCATCATGGTACAGAACAAGAAAAAACCCAGAAAGGAGCATATCCAAAACCACTTTATTTTCCAACCGCCCCGTATAAACAATAGCAGTATACTAGCCGCGACTATAAGCCAGAAGTGCAATGTATTTGGCACCATGTCTTCGTGAACAGAATACTTTACAGAAAAAGGGTCACGTGTTATGCCTGGATCATTAACATCTACACCCATCCAATCATGGATATTTCTAACCTGCCTATCAACGAACAAATTGAATCGATTGTCGGGCAACCCCATATTTAAACCCGCGTTCTTTATCAATCCGGAGATAGAATAAACCAGTGAATACTTATCGGCAGGCAACTCTTCCGACGCAAAAACAGTATTCCTTGGCGGTCGCATGACATGCCCGAAAAGCGAATAGTTTCGATAAAAAAATGGGGTAAATATCGCTGTAAGTAAGATAATCGCCAGCCCGAGAACTTTTAAAGCATAAAAAATGCGGTATTGAAGCAATATTCGTAAAGCAAAATACAGCGTAAAGGGTATAGCAAAAATGAAGATCGTGTACTTGGCGAAACCTCCGAACGAAAGCGCCAGAATAAAGGCAATCAATGTTAAGGTCGATTTTTTTTCGAGAAGCTCGAAACCGAAATAAACAAATGTTATGAAGAAGAAACAGGCAACGTAGTCAACCTGTGTGCTGGTGCTTTCAAAAATGCTGATGGGTAGGGTTAGGAGAAATATCACCGACAATAACTGGCCGTCCTGCCCCATGCGGAATCTCCGTGCGAGAAGAGAAATTGCAGATAAAGAACCTATAAATGCACCAAACTGAATCAGCCCTCCGAACCTGTCAGAACCAGAAAGCAGCACGGTATCCAAAACCAGATATTCTGCAAATACATTCAGATACAGTTGCTGAAGGTGCAGTGTTGGAAAATGGTCCATATTATGATTGTTAACCCAGAAAAGAATCCTGTTCAGGTGATAACTGTGCGAGTCAAAATTATTAGGTGGAGCATAAACCGCCAGAAAAAGCAAGGGTAATATAAAAAACAAAGAAGCGGCTACTGAAATCAGTCTGTTGGTGGTAGTGAATCCAGCAAAACGAAATGCCTTCTTTAGATCAGCCAGTTTCGAAAAATCAATTTTTCCTTTGGACTTAAAATACCACAGAATGCCTGCCGCCGAAAATGCTTCGACCGTCCAGAATATGATCGCATGACTTGGATATATCTGATCAAAGAAAGACAACGATTCATTGAGACAAAATATCAGTACCGCATTGGTAATCAGCGAAAGGATGAAGGATCTCCGAATGTTGGCATATAGACCAGTTTCAGGAAAGCGAAGAAAGAAAAAAATAAAAATTAGAATTACAGAACTAAGAAGTAAAACGATGCTCATATCAGGTTCAAAGTAACATATATATAAGAACAAGATCCTTTCTGGCTTTCAGCAGCCTTTGAAAAAAGACTACTGATGACGATGTCAGAATTTCCAGATCTGTAAAAGGGGTTGTAAGTTTCACAAGGGACAAATGAATATTTCCTTTAAGCACTATATAAATGCGTACAGACGTTTTCATTCATGAGGCAAGTTAAAAATACCTTGTGAAAACACAGTCAAGTTTACCATAATTTGCCGATTTTGGAACATCATCTTAAGTCCAGAAAGTCGCCCATAACGACCGATAAATATTGGCCAATGAAAGAGCCGGGGTCAATTTTACCCTAATTTTTTCGGTGCTCCCACAAAAAATAGTCTGCGGTCAAATAGCCTACGGTCAAATAGAACTGAGGCATTCCAGAATCCAAAACAACTGGCAAATTATTACCAGAGGAGTCATCATCATTCAATCATCTTATCATTTACCTTCACATTAGATAGCTTAAAATCCTGAACAACAGTTTTGTCATAAGTAGCATTTTTGGCAACAATATTGAGGTTTTCAAACTTAAACTTCGATAATTTATCGTATTCTCCTGGACTCACGTCAAAAAAGACTTCGCATTTCAGTTTGATGTTTTTTAAACTAATGTTGTCGCAATAAGATAACGGCACATCCTTCCTGCCCTTCAAATCGAAGAATTGCTTCCACGGTTTCACATAAATCAGGCTGTACGCATAGCCATCAATGTTTTCAACACTGACAAACTCATATTTCTGAGGTGTATCGGGCCGCATTTTCAGCCAAAGTACGCGCATCGCCTTGGTGATATGGCAGTTGCGCATCACAATGTTCTTATTGTGTATGGCCTCGCTGCCACAGGTAAGCGCAGCATGACAAAATCCAAAATCACAATCTTCAATAATCACATTTGTGTTAGCGCCATTGCCCGGCTCCGTATCTGCGTATGGCCCCTTCCCCCCTTTCAATGCAATAGCATCATCGTTCACGGCCAGATAGCAGCCTTTGATCAAAACATTATTACACACATCCAGGTCGATCGCATCGGTACTTGGTGCTTTTATCGGTTCATGCGGAGCCGTGATCCGCACATTCAAAATTTTGATATTGTCGCACTGATAATAGTGACTAGTCCAGAATCCTGAATTTTGAAGCCGGACATCCTGTACCTGCACATCGTCGCTCTTCCATATAAAAACCAGTCGTGGACGCGACACTTCAAGATTCGTACAATTCGGGTTTTCTTTTCTCCTTTGCCAGAATGCCTTCCAATAATTCAGTCCGTTACCATCAATTGTGCCTTTCCCCGAAATCGTAAAACCATTTACGCCGTAAGCATTCACCAGCGCCGGAAAATAGTCAAGACTTTGCCCTTCCATTCTCGACGGCATGATCGGATAGTCGGCGATCCTGTCGGAGCCTTTCAGCACCGCACCTTCTGACACATACAGATGCGTTTTGGGCTTAAAAAACAAAGCACCGCTCAGAAAAGTACCTTTTGGAATCACGATCACACCACCACCCTGTCTGTTAGCCTGATCGATTATTTTTTGAATCGCGGCCGTTTGCACGCTCGTACTATCCATCAACGCTCCATGTTGGGTAATAACGAACTGCTTTCCTAAGTTCTTCAAACTGACCTTTGAACTATCGGAAAACCAATCCGGTATTTTCGTTCCGTCTGGAAAATTCAAAGGCCTTTCACCCTGTGAAAATGCTGCAAAAGAAGTGCACAACAGTGAAAAAACGAGCAAACAAAGCTTTGTCATGACGAAAGACTTTTGGTTGAAATTGCGATGCAATTTGCAATTATTTTCTATGTGGCAGGTATAGCACGTTGTGTCGCTGAAAACCAAAAATTACCGAGCGCAACTCAACCGAACAACCTCATTTGCTTTTAGTTGAACAGGATAGCCATCGATCAGAGAAGAACCCTTCACTGTCAGAGACTTACTGCCATTAGTTAATTTATAATTTTTGTCCTTTTCAATGGGAAACCACTCCTGAAACTGGTTGATGCGCGGATAATCTACCGGCATATTCATGTGGTCAACATGCCATTTGGAGCCAAAAATAAGTTTACCTGCCCAAGCCGTGGCGGAAGTGATGGTCACATATACATTATTTTTCTCGGTCACTGCACCGTATACCACGTCAGCATTCCAGTTGGAAATATGAATTCCTGCGGTTTTCCAAAGGGCATACATCAGAGATGTACGTGCAAAATTGCCGTCACCATGCCAGCCCTCGATGATGCCGTCGGCTTTTTGAAAATTATAAAGTACTTTAATTTCACTGTCGAGCCAGTCTTTTGTACTGGCAACAGGCTCTCTCAGATACAGATTCAACGTCCCTTCGATCGCATCCGCGTAACCATCGGCACTTCCGCTTTCCCAATCGTGGTTTCGATAATGGGGAGAAAGCGAGCCGAGCGCCTTTAAAGTGGCTTCCCTGTAAGTCACAACATGATCAATCATATACACTGTATAAAAAGCATTGAGTGTATAGCCAAAATTATCAGCCAATCTTTTCTGAATAATCTCTCCGGTGATTGGGTTTATTTCGTCGTAAAAAAGACCATCTGCATTACGGCCATTTGCCAAAATGGTATTCAGCATTTCATGTATGTAGGGCTGCCATTGTTTCTTTTTGCCCGGATCAAAAATCGAGACGACTGCATATAACTCCACCAAGCCAGACACAATTTCGCACCCATGATCACGAAGGCGTAATCGTGTGAGCGCACGTGTGGGAAGATGATCAGGAGAGAGATAATAATCACCTATTTGAATGCCCCATCGCAGCCATTTTGGATTGCGGGTCTGCCAGTACATTCTCGCCAGTACCTGCAGTAAGTCACCGCCAACTTCTACAACAGCATGGTTGCCCAAACCGACGCTTTTAATTTCTGTCGGCACTTCTACAATTTTGTTAAGGTCTTCCAAGATTCCCAGCATTCGCTCCGACCAGGGACTTTGCCCAAGCCATTCGGTAAGCGGAATAAGGCCGTCTTTCATATACTCGGCACTCCCGAATACCACTTGACTGGTGTCGATCTGATCGTTTTGAAAGCCCCGTTTACAAAAGGAATAAGTGTCGGGCAAGCGTCCGATACGCGAGCTAAGCCTGGTTTCGGTTGCGAGCATATCGCGCATTTTGCCTTCAAAAATCGGACGGTCCAACATCGCTGCCGTCATCACCATGAAGGGATAATTGTCAGCAGCCGCATCCCAGGCGTTCCAGATACAGGTATCTTTGGTCAGGTTACGTGGGATCAGTCCCGAAACCGGATCGGCTTTGGAGAGCCAGCCAAGCAAATAGCGATGGCTGTGGCGAAAGGCCTCGTTGGCGGCTTTGCCATTTGTGAGTGCCTGATCAAAGTTGGTTTCTGACTTTTGTTTTGCTTGTGTTTGTGCAACGCTCAGTTCTGTTGCTAGGATGGAGAAGATGACGGATAGACCCAGCGCAACGTAAATTTGCCTGACACGTCCTTTCATCAATTGACTGAACCGGGTAGACAACGCCCAATTTTTCAAAAAAAGCAGTTGGATGAAATGAGACTTCTTCATAGGTTTAGTTCGAACGAGTGAGAACGAGGTAAACAGAGGTTTCGGAATGGCACTTTTCCGAGCTGGTCGTTTTTGTCTGAAAAAAAATGCTGGCACCAAGCCTTGGGAGCCCAGACAAAAATTGATAAAGACTCATAGGGTTGACGTTACAGACTGGTTTTAACCCTTAGAAAGTGATACAATATCGACTGTTTTTGGCTAGTCCGGAAAGTTTATCTAAACTGAGGTTCAAAAACGCGTCAAGTACCACCAGGAAGCAAGAAAGAACGAAGTGAGCAAGCTTTTAGTAATCAAAATTTTTATTGGCAATAAACGCATATTCCTGCAACATTTGCCGGCGTGCTAACTGGAAAGATATCCGGTTTCTGAACGGATTACTGGTTATAAAGAAATGTTTGAATGAAAAAGGAGCACTTACCTGAAAAAATCTGCGTCGTTTGCGGCAGACCTTTTTCGTGGCGAAAAAAATGGGAAAAGGTTTGGGATGAGGTAAAGTATTGCAGCGACAAATGCAGGGGAAATAAGAATAAAACACATGGAATCAGTTAATATTATTTTTCCGCATCAACTGTTTGAAAAAAGCCCAATTGCCGAAAATGGTTTCCCGGTTTATCTGGTGGAAGAAACGCTGTTTTTTAAACAATATAAGTTCCACAAACAGAAGATTGCCTTCCACCGGGCAACGATGAAATGTTATGCCGCCTATCTGGCATCAAAAGATGTGGAAGTACACTATATCGAATCCGCAGATCCGCTTTCCGATATACGAAAACTGATCCCTGAGCTTGCCGCGAAAGAGATCAAAACGCTGCATTATATTGACCCTACAGACCATTGGCTCGAACAGCGATTAATTTCGGCTTCCAAAAAGGCAGGAATTGAAATTATTCAATATCAAAGTCCTCTGTTTCTAAACAGCAAGGAAGAGTTGAGCGTGTTTTTTCATGCCGAAAAGATGAAGTTCTTCCAGACTGCATTTTACATTCAGGAACGAAAGAAACGTAAAATTCTCATTGATAAAAATAATGAGCCACTGGGCGGCTCGTGGAGTTACGATGCTGACAATCGAAAAAAATATCCCCGCAAAAAAGATCCTCCGCATATCGAGTATCCTGAAACAAACCCATTCTACGAAGAAGCAAAAAGCTATGTTCAGGAACATTTCAATACAAATCTCGGGCATCTGACCAAATATTCCTTTTACCCCCACGACTTCAAAACGACCAGAACATGGCTCAGCCAGTTCCTGGATACTCGTTTCAGCGAATTCGGACCTTACGAAGATGCGATCGTGAAGGAAGAAAGCATTCTGCACCATAGCGTGCTTACGCCCATGTTGAATGTGGGATTGATTACGCCTGGTCAGATTATCAAATCGGCACTAGACTATTCAGAAGAGAAAGGGATTCCGCTAAATACCACCGAAGGATTTATCCGGCAACTAATCGGCTGGCGTGAATTTATGCGCGGTTACTACGAGTGCAAAGGTTCTGTGGCCCGGACAAAAAACTATTGGAACTTCGCCCGGAAAATACCGAAATCTTTCTATGACGGAACAACCGGGATTGAGCCTGTTGATCAAACAATCAAAAAAGTTTTGGAACGAGGTTACTGTCATCATATCGAGCGATTGATGGTTTTAGGCAATTTCATGCTGTTGTGCGAATTTGACCCCGATGATGTCTATCAATGGTTTATGGAACTCTTCGTCGACGCCTATGACTGGGTGATGGTTCCCAATGTGTACGCCATGAGCCAATTTGCCGATGGCGGCATGTTATCCACCAAGCCTTACATCGCCGGAAGTAATTACATCCTGAAAATGAGCAACTACGAAAAAGGGCCCTGGCAGGAAACATGGGACGCACTTTTCTGGCGCTTCATGCACGTGCACCGCAGCTTTTTTCAACAAAACCCAAGATTAGGGATGCTGGTCGGAAGCTTTGACAAAATGGAGACTGAGAAGCAGAAAACCTTACTGAACACGGCGCATCGGTTTTTGGAGGGGTTGGGGTAGAGTTTTGTCCATTGTATAGGATTAGCAGATTCACCAAATCAGAAATAGAGATTTTGAAGCCCGAGATCGTTGCTTTCTTCGGGGAACAAGTACGATGGATGGATTGATAAAGTTTTTAATCCAAACAAAGATGATACGCTACCAGATGGGTTTTTGAAAAAAAATTAAGCGTAACTGCCAGATCTTTTCCTGACCGCACCTTCCCAGACCAAGTATCCCAGAATGCTGGTTGGAGCGAAAATGGCCGGTATCTCAAACAGATATCACGAGGTTTTGGCATAAATGACTGCGATTGCTTTCCCTCGCAGCAAGTGAAAACAGCTAAAAATTTAATTTTCACTAATTTATGGTATCAGCCCTCTGTTGTTCATAGCCCAGTACAACGGGGTATTTGTACATTAATTGAATAACCGATCGTTTTATGGATAGAACAAAGATCAAGGCCGAAGAAAACATTAGAGCTTCATAGCCTGTTTCGTAGCATGGCAAGGAATAGT
>Ga0209512_1000275_pt1 | contig 98046 bp, 84 predicted proteins | sample frozenSSSSmetaG_FD_184142 | JGI IMG/M metagenome (GOLD analysis project Ga0209512, IMG submission 184142) | Glacier valley bacterial and archeal communities from Borup Fiord, Nunavut, Canada, to study Microbial Dark Matter (Phase II) -... | ecosystem: Environmental > Aquatic > Freshwater > Ice >...
TGCAGCTGGGAACCAGCCCTTCCGGTATCCCGGCGCAAAAATAGAGGAAGCATCATTTCTTGCGGTGATTTCAGCAAAATATTTACCCTTAAAATCATATTTAAATCTTCCCAGGTAACTGGTTAATGTGGAGGCGACAGTGTACCCTGTCAAATCTTCAATTGTCGCGGCATTCGTCGGTTGCACCTGACCTGCGAAAGGAAAACCTGTTTTACTACCGGTAAGCGTCTCATAAAAATATTTATACGATTCGTAGCTGGCCATCGCCTCAAAGTGATGGTCGCCAAAACGCTTATCGTAATTGATCATATTGTTCCATGTCCAGGAGGTAGTAAGTAAATTCTCCCGGTGCACCCTGCCCTGTACAGATTGCGCATCACCATAATCCTTGTTTTCATAATGAAGCTGGTCTTCAGCATTCCTATTGATACCGAAGCTGCTTTTAAAGTACAGATTTTTAGTAAAATTGATCTGGGCAAATGTGTTCAGATCAGTCAGCAATCGTTTGTAGGTCCAATTATCCAAAGAAAGTGTGGCCACAACATTTGAAAGCTGGAGAATAGGACGGTTTATGTTAACGGTACGGGACGGATCAGGTTTTCCAAAATCAAAAATCGGATTTCCTTTGCCGTCTTTTATGACATCACCGTTATCATCATGCGCATATATAGGATACACAGACGACAATGTTCTTCCGTATTGGATAACATCAGAATACGTATTGTCTCCCTGGGCCGGATAATTCTGTTTGGAGGAGGAAATGGAAACCCTGGCCCCGACAGTGAGCCAGTCTTTCAGATCCGTAGTGTAATTAAACCTTGTAGAAATTCTTTCATAATTAGATTTAGCAATGTATGCGTCCTGGTTAAGGTAACCTGCGGAAAAATAATATTTTGATTTTTCTGAGCCACCGCTGATACCGAGGTTAACATCCCTCCGGGCAGCATTGCTTCTTGTCAGCGCCTTTGTCCAGTCATCATTCCATAATGGTACGGCTCCTGCTACCAGTTTGCCGTCGGTGCCTACAGGATTAGCAAACGAAGGACCATAGGGATTGTAATGAAAAGCCGATTTAATCAGCGTGTTGGTTGCTGTCTGCTCAGGATTTGCAGTGCCTGCAAGGGTATTTTTCAATCCTTCCCAGCCCAGTTCAAAGTGCTGCTGGGTGTTTAAATAATCGTAATCGCTGACTGCCCTTGAGGAAACGCCATACACTCCGGAGAGTGTTATAACAGGAGCCCCACCCTTGCGGCCGGATTTAGTAGTAACCAGTATCACCCCATTTCCTGCCCTTGATCCATAGAGTGAACCCGCTGTGGCATCTTTAAGGATAGAAAAGCTTTCAATATCAGCCGGATTGATCATATTCAGATTGCCCTGGAAAACGATCCCATCCACAACGATCAGCGGATCGGCGCTCGCCAGAAGCGAAGCAACACCGCGGATGCGTATGGTTGGATTTTCACCGGGCTGGCCGTTGGTATTCACCACCAGCACGCCGGAAGCTGTTCCCTGCAGCGCCTGTCCAACAGAAACGATCTGCTGATTTTTTATGGTCGCCGCACTGACCGTTGTGATGGCGCTGGTAATTTCTGATTTTTTCTGCGTTCCATAAGCTACTACCACCACTTCATCCATGGCCTTGTCTGAGGAAACAAGGTGAATTACGGGATTGTTTACGCTGGAGCTGATCTGAGTGGTTGTAAACCCTATCGAACTGATAACAAGCGTAGTGGTGGGTTCAGCGGCAATAGAAAACTGCCCCTGTTCATCGGTAGTAGTGCCGGCAGTTGAACCTTTGATAGTTACTGAAGCGTTGCTTACCGCATCGCCTTTCTGATCAACCACGCGACCGAGGATGTTTCGTGTTTGGGCATTTACCGAATGAATGCCAAATAATAGTAGAACCAGGAATAATTGAATTTTTCTTAAATGCATACAGGTAGTGATTGGACTGTTAATAACTAATATCTATTTATGGACAAAGAATTGACTGGCATTGCTGCGCCAATTTTAAGAAATCGTTAAGAAACCGCAAAATATTACATCCGGTATCCTTCCTCTTCTGTCAATCCTTTCCATTTATCTGTGCGGAAAGGTTGAGCGGGAAACCCGTCTTTGTTATACAGGTTGGCCTCGGGCATGTCATCTGCCCAGCCATACCGAACAGCTACCGGATTTGCAACGCTATCACTATACACCACCACTTTGCCTTCTTTAATTTCGGCTTTTGCATAATGGAACTTATGGTCTTCTCCAGCTACCTCAAAACCCTTTAAATATTGGTAATTATCTTTAATCCAAAGGCCATTTGCATGTGTAAAAGACAGAACGGCCTTATTGCTCTCCACTGCCAAAGAGTTATATACAGGTCCGGAATATTCAGCCTGCCCGCCATACTGCTTATTCAATGCGATCGCAGCGAGGCGCAGGCCTACATCTTTTTTATCTGAGGGATGAATATTTTTAGAGTCACCGATATCAAGTGTTACCGCCATTCCCGTATTCGGTACTGAAAGCGTGGAGGTCTGCGACTCCCGGAGTTCCGCCCACTCACTGCCTTTAGCGCTGTTTCCGTTATTAGCCTGCCAGCTGGAAAGCTGTACAAAATAAAAAGGGAAATCACCTTCTTTCCAGCGTGCTCTCCAGTCACTGATCATTAGCGGAAATGTTTTTCCGTACTGCTTCGCGCGGGATGCGTTGGATTCTCCCTGGTACCAGAGCACACCCTTTATAGCGTACGGAACAAGTGGATTGATCATTCCGTTGTACAGTAAAGAAGGATAAGCATTGGGCCAGACCTTTCCTTCCGGAGCAGCGGCCTTTAATTCTGCAAAGGATTTTTTTATGGAATCCTTCAGTTCAGAATATTTATTAATGGAATCCCGGCTTATCCAGGTTTCCACTACGGTACCACCCCAGCTGGAATTGATTAGCCCCACCGGCACATGCAATTCTTCCTGCAGCTTCAGCGCAAAGAAATACCCCACCGAGGAAAAGTCTGCTACATTATTGCTGTCGTTGGCGATCTTCCAGTCGCCCGTTACATCAGCTAAAGGAGTATCTGATACGGTGTTTTTTATTTTAATGTGCCTGATCTGGCTATTATTCGCTGCGCTGATTTCAGCCTGGTACCTTTTATCCTCGCTGTGCTTGACATTCATTTCCATGTTAGACTGTCCTGAACATACCCATACTTCTCCAACAAGGATGTTTGAAATAGTGACAGTATTCTTTCCCTTTATTATCATCTCGAAGGGCCCGCCCGCAGTTTCCGGCGTGAGCACCAGTTTCCATTTGCCATCTTTACCTGCTTTAGTAGATCTGGACTGTTTGTTAAATTGAACTGTAATTTTTTCATTAGGCCCGGCCCATCCCCAAACGGGAATGGAAATGTTGCGCTGCAGCACCATATTGTTACTGAACAGCTGCGGAAGTTTTACATCTGCCATTGCGACGATGGCCATGAAGAACGATAGAAAAGAAAGAAAACATTTTTTCATATTACTTAAACTTTAAATGAACCGTTCATTATTATAAAGAACTTCTCCTTATCAACACAAATGGATTTTTAATTTTTTCACTGCTGTTCTCCAAAATAAGCCTTGCTGCCGTTTCCCCCATTTTCTGGTGGTCGGTAGATATTATAGTGATGCCATCAAGCAATATTTCTTTCAACGGGCTGTCGTTGTAAGAAATGATTCCCAGATCCTCCCCTATAATGTATTTTTTTTCTTTTGCCGTTTTGATCAGATTGCACAGGTCATTTTCTTCAATAACAATATACGCTTCTTTTTTTTCTACCGGCGTATTCTCGTTGATATCGGTGAGCACTTCATAGCGGAAATTATTCTGCATGCAGAATTTTTTAAATCCAAGAATGATCTCAGGAGAATACGAAACGATTTTTGGATAGACAAGATATAATTTATTGTATTTAACGAGCAGGTCGATGCCCTGTTCCAGCGCCTCTACGATATCATTTTGAAAATCCTGGAACACCGCTGCGCTTTTAATATCGCCCTGTTGTATATTTTTATCAAGAATGATCAGCTGGTCAGCGGGTATCGAGCGGATTACTTTTAATGCGTCTTCGGGATCATCATAAAAGTGAGGCATCACGACAAAGTAATCGTAATCGCTCAGGTTATTGGCAACGAGATCCCTGAATATCCTGCTGCTGAAGTGATGTATTTTAATATCCACTATTGCATTTTCGCCCAGAGTTTTTACAAAGGCATTATAGATCTGTCTTTTGTAATTGCTGATCTTGCTGAATAAAAGCAATACTTTTATGGAAACCTGGGGATGAATGTCATTTACATAATATCCCTTGCCTTTCACGGGCGTGATCAGGCCTTTGGTCTGTAGAATATTATAGGCTTTCTGCACCGTGTCCCGGGCAAGAAAGTATTCATTGCTCATTTCATTAATGGAAAATATCCGGTCGCCTTTTTTATAATTCCCCCTGCGGATGGCATCGGTGATCGAATCAACGATCTGCAGGTAGATCGGAATTCTTTTTTCAGTATTTATGTTAAGCAATCGGCTCATAGTTTTTCTTTGATCACCGGTTACCAAATATAGGTCTTCAAAAGGAAGATCATCTTAAAAATGCCGTCGCTACTCCACCGTCCACGTTTAAGGTATTTCCTGTTGATTTGTTTAACAGTCCCCCTACGAATGCATAGCAAGCGTTAGCGATGTCATCGGGTAGTATCATTTCATTGAGCAAAGTACGTTTGGCATAAAATGCGGGCAGCTCTTCTACGGTGATGCCGTATGCCTTAGCACGTCCCTCCGCCCAGCCGCCAGCCCAAATATTGGATTCGGCGATAACTGCATCCGGATTGACTGCATTAACCCTTATTTTGTCTCCTCCCAGCTCTGCCGCCAGCAGCCGCGAAAGGTGCGCCTGGGCCGCTTTCGCTGATCCATAACCTGCATTGTTCGGTCCCGCGAATATAGAATTCTTGGATACAATATTGATGATATCTCCGCCTGTTCCCTGCTTCTTCATTACCTGTACCCCTTCTTTTGAAACAAGAAACTGTCCCTTCACAAGAATGTCATATAATTTATCCCAGTCTGCGGTGGTATGGTCAGTCAGTGATTTGGAAATGCTGATACCGGCGTTATTGATAATAATATCCACCCCCCCGAATGCCAGCGATGCTTCTTCAAAGGCCTGCACGATGGAGGCTTCGTCTGTCACATCCAGCAATACAGCATCAGCGGCATCCCTGCCGAATATTTTCTTAAACTCTTCGGTGGCAGATTTTAATCTTTCTTCATTTATATCATTAATGATCACACAGGCTCCTTCTTCAGCAAACTTTTTAGCGATGGCCTTTCCTATTCCTCCGGCGCTTCCGGTGATCAGCGCGATCCTGCCCGAAAGTGATTTTGGTTTCGGCATGCGCTGCAGTTTTGCTTCTTCCAGCAACCAGTATTCAATATTAAATGCTTCCTGCCGGGGCAGTGAGGTGTACTCTGAAACGGCTTCGGCGCCTTTCATTACATTGATGGCATTAATATAGAATTCTGCGGCCACCCTGGCCGTTTGTTTATCTTTTGAAAAGGTAAACATGCCCACACCTTTATATAGTATTACTATTGGATTCGCATCACGTATGGCGGGACTGTTGGGGTGTTTACAGGTTTCATAATACTCCTGGTACATTTTGCGGTATGCATCAAATTGCGGAGCGAGCCTGTGGCGAACATTTTCAGTATCGGTAAGGTCATCGGAAGCATTGAGCTCCAGTACCAGCGGGCTGATCTTAGTTCTGAGAAAATGGTCGGGGCAACTGGTGCCCATTGGCGCAAGGCGGTTGAGATCTTTTGAATTAATATACTGCAGCACCCTGTCATCGTCTGTGAAATGCCCGATCATTCTGTTTTTGGAAGAACAGAAGCCACGAAGAACCGGAGCCAGTGCAGACGCCTGCTTCAATCTTTTTTCTTTTGGGAGGGACGTTAATATTTGGCCGCCAAATACGGGGTTTTTAATTCCGGTATTGTCCTGGAGAAATTGTGCGCAGCGCTCTATTACTTCAAGGGTGTTGATATACGATTCATAGGCCGTGTTACCCCAGGTAAATAAACCATGAGAACCCAGCATGATGCCGCGGATGCCTGGACTTGCATCAAGGCATTCCTTGAGCTGCAGGCCGAGATCAAAACCAGGCTTCTGCCAGGGTACCCAACCGATCGTGCCGTTAAATAATTCTGCTGTGATTTTCTTACCGTCCTTTGCTGCGGCAATAGCGATTGCCGCGTCAGGGTGCAGATGATCAATATGCGCGAAGGGAAGAAAACCATGCAGAGCAGTATCTATCGAAGGTGCTTTGGAACCCAGGTCGTAAATGCAATGATTGAACAACTCCACCATTTCATCTTCATGCGCCAGGCCACGGTAGATATTTTTAAGGCTGCGTAACCTGTCCACATATAAAGCGGCCAGGCCGCTTTTTTTAAGTGTTCCCAGATCGCCGCCTGATCCTTTCACCCACATTACTTCTGTATCTTTTCCGGTAAGCGGATCTTTTTCCATCGTCTTGCAGGAGGTGTTTCCACCTCCGTAATTGGTAAGCCTGAGATCGGCTCCCAGAAGATTAGATCTGTAGATCAATAAAGCAACCTGGTCATCTCCAAACGATTCCGCTTTCGCATCATCCCATAAATAGCTCACATGTTTAAAATGATCGTTATCAGTCTTAATGGTCATAATCGTTAAGTTATATATTTTTTAAAATTATACCTAACCCTATTTGCAGCTGTCATGCGGTGTGATGCTTAAGCCCTATCTTCGCAACGTTACCAGTTTATAAATTTCAGCAATCGTTTTGAATGGCTCTATTAGAAAAACAATTAGTGGTTAAACGTTCCACTATTCCAGGTTCAGGCAAAGGTTTATTTACAAAAAAAATAATTCCCAAAGGAAGTAAGATCATCGAATATAAAGGCCGCGTCACTACCTGGAAAGAGGCAGACCATCGCAACGGGGAAAATGCATATGTATATTATGTGAAGAGAAATTTTGTACTGGATGCCCTTCCGTTTAAAGCTGCACTTGCCCGGTATGCAAACGATGCCCGAGGCATTACCAAGATCAAAGGCGTTAATAATAATGCTGAATATGTTGAAGAAGGAACCCGTGTGTTTATCATTTCCAAAAGAGACATTCCTGCTAACACAGAAATACTGGTAGGGTATGGTAAGGAATACTGGGATGTGATCAGGGAGAACAGAAAAAGCGCTTAAGCTTCTTCCAGCAGCACAGTCAGATCCAGATGCTTTGTGAACATACCAAGGTTTCCATTAGTATCGAAAGGCCATTGGTCACGTGGCCTGTCCCAATATAATTCCACGCCATTTCCGTCCGGATCATCAAGATAAATAGCCTCCGAAACACCATGATCCGCGGCTCCGGTTAATGGATACCCGGCATCCACGAGTTGCCTTAGCGCACCGGCCAGCTCCTTGCGGCCCGTATATAATATAGCAGTGTGAAACAATCCCACTCCTTTCTGTAAAGCAGGCGGGGCATCCTTGCTGTACCAGGTATTTAAACCTATGTGGTGATGGTAGCCGCCGGCAGAAAGAAATACTGCCGCGTCTCCGTACCGCTGCATGATGCTGAATCCTAATATTCCCTGGTAAAATGCCAGGGCCTTGTCAATGTCAGATACTTTTAAATGAGAGTGCCCTATCCTGGTGGCAGGAGGTACTGTATATTCCATGAAATAAATATACGGCGAATTATTTCAGATAAACTTCCCCTTTGTACGGATGGATGGTGGAGTGGAAATTATAGCCAGCCAGGTGCACCAGGTAATAGGTCATGATATCGCACCAGCAGAATTCTTCCTTAAAGATCTCCAGCTCAGGAATAGATCCGCGCTGGCAGCTGTTGTCCTTATCATAATCATACTTACCCCCATTCTGTATAACCCAATTTTCAAAAATGATGAGCTCGGCAGGATCAGAAAAAATAATCTTGAAATGGGTTTCCTCTTTAACCGATTTAATATCGTCATTCATATAATGATGGTACTTATGGCGATGGCGGATGATCTTGGCCGTAGACATATAAATTAAAAGTTTAATTCGTTATAAGTTTATTAGAATCAACTTTGATGGTTCTCCATTTAAATCATCTATAAAACCATGCCATTGCACCACAGCATCCGAATAAGTGTTTTTGCTCATGTAGAATAATAAGTACCCCTGTGCACACCAGATGACTGACAAACGGCGTTATTGATAATTGTCCAATATCCGCTTATGACAGAGTCATTGCCTAAAAGTGTTGACATATTCATTACTGTTGATCCGCAAACCATTAACAGTTACTTCAATGCCAATGACCCTGCCCCTATTTATAAAAGGCAGCTTAGTCATGCGCTTGACAGTTACATCGCCACCTGCGTGGAGCCTGTCAAACGCTTTACTATTATTTTCTACAAATTCAAATGCAGTGGAGAGATCGACAAGCAATATTCCGAACCGCTGATCTATTCCATACGCCGTCATTTTTCCAATAAGCTTGAAATACGGGAAAAAGAATTCAGGAAATTTAAAAAGAGGACATGGATGTTACTTGCCTGCAGCCTGGTGGCGGTAATGCTCTGCCAGACATTGGCAACACTGATCCTGGATGAAGAGCACAGAATGCATTCAGGACTGAGCAACAGCCTTGATGTGTTCAGCTGGGTAATATTATGGAGGCCCATTGACAAGCTTATCTTTTACTGGAACCCTCATCTCAAAGATATTTCCTTACTTAATAAACTGGCGACAGCGGAAGTAATAATTTTAGATAATGCGAAATAGCATATTAATATCTATTGCCTGCCTGATTGCTGTACAGGCCAGAACCCAGGGCACCGGTGGGTTCGAGCAATTATATTATTTGCGGTCCAATGAAGCAGGAGCAGTTGTACCGATGGCGTATTATACCACTACAAATAACTGGTATGGCGAAGCCAGGTATAATTATGATGAAACGCAAACCCTGTCACTGTATGCGGGAAAAACTTTTTCCCGTAAGGGCGCATTCTCCTATTCCGCTACACCTGTAATTGGAGGATTAATGGGAAGAATAAATGGTGGTTCAATAGGCATGAATATGGATTTCGGATTTGAAAACGTATTTTTTTCCACACAGTCCCAATATACTTTTTCATTGGAGCAAAGAACCAATAAATATTTTTTCAACTGGTCAGAACTTGGATATCAGGCTTTGCCATGGCTATACGGAGGGATGGCCTTGCAACAGACTAACGTTTACCAGGCCGCGGGAAAATTTGAACCGGGATGCATGCTTGGATTTTCAGTAAGGAACTGGACGGTGCCGGTATATGTTTTCAACCAGGCAGGAGGCGATCCCTATTTTGTGTTAGGAGTGAACTGGGCCTGGAAAAGTCCTAAAAAAACTAATAAAATAAACACATTAGCTATAAGTACTGATAAATTAAAATAAATCAACCCATGAAATCCATTACTTTAATTACAATTCTGGGATTGGCCGCAATGCAGATAAATGCACAGGTAGGCATAGGTACTACCACCCCAAATTCGATGTTGGATGTAAGAGGATCTTTATCCACTGCTTTCAGATCTTTTACCGGAGGGCCTATTACTTTAACCGATTACACCGATGTGTATACCGGCACGGGTGCAGGAACCTTTACATTGCCTACTGCTGTCGGTTGTCCAGGAAGGATATATTGGGTAAAAAACGCCAGCCCCACGGCTGTCACTCCAACGCTAACAGTTAATACTACTTCTTCCCAAACTATCGATGGCGCTGCTTCCTGGATACTGGACGAAGCGAATGAAATCGTTTGTTTTGTCAGCAATGGAACCAACTGGTACGTATTAAACCAGGGTGTCGCAGTAGCGAAAACTGCTACCACCGGCAGCGCCTGGCTGCAAGGCGGCAATCGGGTTACGTCCACAAAATCTTTGGGAACGATCAGTAATTTTGATCTTCCCTTCATTACCAACAACACGGAAAAAATGCGCCTTACCACCGGTGGTTTCCTTGGAATAGGAACATCGGCGCCAACAGCGAGAATACATGCGGTGAACCAGGGCATTGAACTTGGTGATGATTATTTATTTGATGATTATGGCATAGGAACGACCCAGGGAATTTACATGACAAAATCCCGCGGATTGATCGCTTCGCCATCTGATCTGATAAGTGGCGACGAAATAGGTTTTTTCCGCTTCGTACCGCGGTACAACGGCATAATGGGAAGCGGTCCCGGCACATCAATGGAAGCCTATTATAAAGGTTCAGGAACAAATGAACTGACCGATATGCGCTTGTTTACCAGCAACACTGAAAGAATGAGGATCGGTGAAAACGGTAATGTTGGAATTGGCTCATCAGCTTTTAGTGCCACCGCACCTGAAAAACTGCTGATCGATGCCGGCGTTACCACATCTTTTAATGTGCTCAGCGGAAAAGGAACGATCAATAATTACCTGCAATTGAACATACAGAACCGCGCGCCTACCGGAAGCGCCAGTTCGGATATTGTTGCCACCGCAGACAATGGCAGTGAAACAGTAAATTTTATAGACATGGGCATTAATTCCAGCGGATACAACAGTATTGCCGCACCAATATTGGGAGGCGCCAATACCGCCTACCTGTATGCTACCGCAAGAGATTTTGTTATAGGAAACGGCTCAAGCGCCAGGAACCTGATATTCTTCACAAATGGTTTTGCCACCACAGATGAAAAGATGCGCATTTTGCCTTCCGGTAATGTAGGAATTGGCGTTACCGTACCCGCGGATAAACTTTCCGTAGGCGGAAATATTACTCCTTCGGCAGACAATATTTATACACTGGGTAAAAGTACGGCAAGATGGTCATCGGTATGGTCGGCTAATGGAGTCATACAAACTTCCGATGCAAGATTAAAAACAAATATTACTGCGTTGAATTACGGACTTAAAGAAGTAATGAAAATGAGGCCGGTCAGATACAACTGGAAAACAACACCCTCAACGGATCCCAAGATTGGATTAATTGCCCAGGAAGTGAGGATGCTTGTTCCAGAAGTAGTGACTGGAGATGATCAAAAAGAAACGCTGGGAATGAACTATGCAGAACTTGTTCCGGTGTTGGTAAATGCCATACAGGAACAGCAAAAAGAAATTGATGAGATCGAAAAAAACATACTGGCGCTGAAGAAAAAATAATTTGCGGACGACCCAACACCTACATCATGAAAAAGCAGATTTTTACATCGTTGATTTTGATCATAACAGCTGCCGTTGCACACGGCCAGACAGGGATCGGCACTATTTCACCCAACTCATCTTTAGATGTACGCGGGGGCATGGCCACGGCTATCCGAATATTCAGCTCGTCAACCAGCTTAACCTATACAGACCATGCAATTGTTTATACAGGCACAACCAGTGCAACAGCTACATTGCCCGATGCCACTACCTGCCCGGGCAGAATATACTGGATAAAAAATGCAGGCACAACATTACCGGTTCCTGTGGTTACGGTCAACACCACTGCTTCACAAACCATTGAAGGCGCAATGTCTTCCAATCTCGACGAGCCTAATGAAAGCATTCGGGTTGTAAGCAATGGAGCCGGGTGGGAAATCACTTCACAGAACGTACCGACCTCTAAAACACCGACTACCGGCGGATCGTGGGACCAGGGCGGCAATACCCTGAAATCAATTAAATCAATTGGCACTATATCGACTGTCGATTTTCCCCTGACAACAAATAATGCCGAAGCCATGAGGGTAACTTCAGGAGGTTTCCTGGGAGCAGGAACAAACAATCCTCTTGGAAGAATGCACTTTGTAAATGAAAATAATGATGCCGGCGACGATTACCTATTTGCGGACTACATGAATGGCACTGGCATTACACAAGGATTCTTCATGAAAAAATCAGCTGGCACCGTATCAAGCCCGGTAAATTTACAAAATGGAGACACCATCGGTCAGGTTCGCTTTGTGCCCAGGCATAACGGCAGCGTCGTTAATACTGACGGGTCGGGATTAGATGCAGTTTATAAAGGAGATGGAACCAGTGCGCTTACGGATATGAGGTTTTTTACAAGCAACGCAGAAGTCATACGCATAAATGAAAATGGAAAGATATCCATCGGCACTACTACACCGGACGGATTGAATCCTGAGAAAGTACTGGTTGACGCGGGCACCACCGGATCTTACAATGTTATCAGCGGAAAAGGAGAAATAGATAATTATTTGCAGTTGAATGTAAAAAACGGATCCAGTGGAAATATAGCCAGCAGCGATCTGGTAGCAACATCGGACAATGGAGATGAAACAAATAATTTTATTGATATAGGTATTAATTCCAGCGGATACAGCCTGGGCACAGCTCCCATACTTAATGGAATAAATCAACCTTATCTTTTCAGCACGGGCGGTGATTTTGTTATCGGTAATGCAACGCTGAATCAGGACCTTGTTTTCTTTAATGCAGGATCACAAGGATATACAGCCGCCAGCGAAAGAATGCGGATCGCTGCCGCCGGAAATGTAGGGATCGGCCAGATCGTAAACGCTTCTGAAAAACTAGTCGTGGCAGGAATTATTTCTCCCGGTACCGACAACGCCTATACCCTTGGAACCAGTGCTGCAAGATGGAGCGCCGTATGGTCGGGAAACGGAGTTGTTCAGACTTCAGACGAGCGGATGAAAACTAATATCGGCGAACTTAATTATGGAATAAAAAAATTAATGAGGCTCCGGCCCGTGAGCTATAACTGGAAGACCGATCCGCATGGAAAACGTAAAGCCGGACTGATCGCGCAGGAAACGCAGAAAATCATTCCGGAAGTGGTGTCTGGCAATGCAGCAAAAGAAAACCTCGGTATGAACTACGCTGAATTGGTTTCGGTGCTTATTAAATCATTACAGCAGCAGCAACAGCAGATAAAAGAATTAAAGACAGAATTGAACACCTTGATCCAAAATAAACTGTAATGTTTAAAATACATCACATAAAAAACCTGTTAATCATCTGCGGCATACTACTGAGCGAAATAATGACTGCCAACGCGCAATCGGATCTGCAGAACACCGGCATATTATACATCACCGGAAGCCCGGACATCGTGTTTATTAACGCTGCCCTGACCAATACTTCTGCAGCCGTCCTCACCAACAATGGAAACCTTTATGTGTCGCAGACGATCACCAATGCGCAATCGTCGATGGCGATAGGTACCGGAACACTGTACTTAAATGGGGTATCTCCACAAAGCATTGCCGGTGCACAACAGTTCCGGACCTATAATCTTGTTTCCAATAACAACGGAGGCATCGTGCTTAATAATAATCTTGATGTTAGTGGAGTGCATACTTTCACCAGCGGCGTGATATCCAGCTCCGCCACGCCAAATTATTTAATATATGAAGCCGGCGCTTCCTATGCAGGCGATGGGGATGGAAATCATGTCAGTGGCTGGGTTAAAAAGTTCGGCAACACCAATTTTACCTTTCCCGTTGGCAACGGCTTTGTAGAAAGACCTGTAACGATAAGCTCCCTTACGGCCACATCAGAATTCAATGTGCATCATTATCAGTCTACTACCAACACCGGCAACCTGCTTTCCCCTCTTGTCGCCGTTGATCCTTACGAATACTGGCAGATCAACAAAATAACTGGTGGTAATGCAAACGTGAACATGAACTGGAATGTGTCAAAATTGCCTTTCCCAAATTATCCGCTGGGCTCGATCCGTGCAGGATTTTATAATGCCGGTCTCTGGACAAACAATGGAGGTTCGGCAACAGGCGATCCTTTAATTGCAGGAAATATCACCTCCAATGTAATGACCGCTTTCGGAACTTTTGTGATCGCCAGCATTTCAGCTTCACTGCCACTAAATTTTCTTAGCACCTACGCATACCGCAAGCCAGCCGGCACGTTGGTGCAATGGAAAACTTCTAACGAAGTCAACGTAAATCATTTTGAAATAGAGCGTAGCACCGATGGACATACATTCATAAAAATCGGGATCGTGCAAAGCGAAACTAATCCCGGCATAGGTGATTATAGTTTTACAGATAATTTCAGCCGCGAAGGAAAAATATATTACAGGATAAGAAGCGTGGACAATGATGGTAAGTTCCTTTTCTCAAAAGTAGTGACAGTTACAGATGGACAACAGGGCAACGACCTGTTTACCATTACCAACCCGGTGAGTGGCCGTATCTATATTAACGTAAATAATTTGCCCGACGGCAGTTACGTGTACCGGCTCAGCAATGAAAATGGACAGGTCGTGCAAGCTGGAACGATAGCTATTAACGGCAGGGGCACATACACCATAAGCCTTGCTGGCGGAGCACGTCCGGGAATGTATGTATTGTCACTGGGAAGTTCCAATTTCACCAAAAATGAAAAATTACGTATCTTATAACATTAACAGCAGCGTCCAAACCATACCTATTTTATGAATGATCACCTGTTAAACATAATAACCCCCTTCTGGCTCGCTACCTGGTTCAGGGTGGTGGTATTGCTTGTGATAACTGCCGGTTCATTGCTATTTTTCAGAATAAAACTAACCGCCGCAAGAGAAGATCAGGCTTTGCTCAACAGCAAGCTTCATGAACGGGATGAATTGCTTTTTTATGCAAGGGAAAATGAAAAAAAAGCGCGTGAAGAAGCATTAGCGGCACACAAAGCCACAGGAGAACTTCTCGCAAAACTAAGCCATGAGATCAGAACACCTATGAATAGCGTATTGGGAATGACCGGTATGCTTGCGGGAACCTCTCTGACCGCTGAACAATCGCAATACCTGGATTATATTACTTCTTCCAGCAGTTTGCTGATTCATTCTATTAATGACATTCTTTTGAATTTCGCCGTAGGTGATTCTCCGGGATTAAGAGAAATGGAACTGCGTGATAAATTAATTGATGCAGAAAAAGATTTTACAGGGACGACACAGAATATTCAGAAACTAACCGATGAATTTGCAAAGGAATATCCCCTTAAAATACTTGTAGGGGAAGATAACCAGATGAACCAGCAACTGGTGCTTATGATCCTGAAACGCCTGGGATATGAAGCGGATATTTCTGTAAATGGAAAAGATGTTCTGGAGATCGTAAGTGAAAAAAAATACGACCTCATTTTTATGGATGTGCAGATGCCGGAAATGGATGGTCTCGAAGCTACCCGCATGATAAGGCTTTGCCTCAGCGTCCAGCCTGTTATTATTGCCATGACGGCAAACGCCATGCTTGGTGACAGGGAAGAATGTCTGAGAGCAGGTATGGACGATTACATCAGTAAGCCCCTGAATTTCGAAGAACTTGTCCGGATGCTCGAAAAATGGGCGATTCACATTAAGGAAAACGTTTAAATCTATTCCTGTATTTATATCCGGTCACAAGTATCATTGGAATGATAATTAATAACGCCCACTTCCAGGACAATGGGGAAGACGTTGTTACTAGTGCCCCGGTCTTTCCAAAGATTATTGCCGGAGCCCAGTAATAAGGCATCGCTCTGTCCCGCGATGCGTTCTGCATATATTCTATTTTTGCTTTCTGCAGGGAAATGTCCAGCGGCAAACCCATAGCAACGTATTTATAAAAAAGTTCCGTGAGCGCATATACCGCTTTATTATCTACCGACCACAGATTAACCAATGACGATGGGATACCTATGGAGGCAAAGGCTCTGTTAAAACTGAAAACGCCTTCCCCTTTGTAGAACACTCCGTTCCCGGTTTCACAGGCCGATAAAACGATCAGTTCCGTAGCCGGTTTGTATACCGGATCTATATCCGAGAGCCGTAAGGAAGAATCCGCAAAATAAATTTCCGGCTCTCCGCTAGTCACTCCGGAAGAACCATGGGTATATAATTGGACAACTGTATAATTAAAAAAATTATTTAGAAAATTAGCCCGCGTGGCTGATGCGTTTATAAATTCATTTGTTTTAGTGAATAATGAGGAAATACTCCTGAGAGATTGGTCACTTGCAGGCAGATCAGGCAATTGAAGTGAGGATGCAAAATGCACCGGCGCCATGCCGAGCAGAAATGCCGGCGTGTTCTTTTTATCCGAAGAAACATCATCAGACAGGTAGCCGGCAGAATAGGCATAGCTGATAGCATGGTCATAAATTAAAAAACGGGGCGTTTTGATATCACTCACCAGCGCCTCAAAAGGAAAATATTGTCCATCCGGAGATATAATTAAACGTGTGCCCGCAGGAAGTTGATTAACCAGCAATGAGTATAAATTACCGGCGGTTTTAATGAACTCATCATAGTGGCTGTTCAAAAGAATAGGATCAGAAATATACCTTGTATAAGCCTGTGTCAGGCGATCATATTTTTCTTTATTTATTTTTAAAAGCCGGTTAAATTTACCAGAAATAAGCAAAACATACACGGCGCTGTCGCCATAAAAAATCTCGAGCAGCGACTGATCTTTTCCAAACACATTTTTTTTAAACAACGATAAAGAAATGAAAGCAGTGTCAATATAACTCCGGTAATAAAGCGGATCGCGCTTCTTAATATTTAAAGAAACCAGGTCATTTTCCTGTGTGACAGCATATATATCTTTTTGCAGAACGCGATATTGCGCGGAGGAATGACCGATAGCATTCAGCCTGTTTTGCAATTGCCCGAGCTTTCTTTTCAGACGGACCTGTATCTTAATTTCATCCATCGAGGAGTGACGTTTATTGGTTATCAGGTCATTTAATAGCACTGCCCGGCTTTTTTCAAAAAAATAAAATGCATTATCAGCATCCCTTAGCATAAAACAAGCTTCAATCGCTTTTTCATATAAATTTCTGGCATTACCTCTCCAGGCAATGCCAGAAATACTTTCCGCCTGTTCTGTTTTTACTCTTGTGAGCACCAGGCTGGCAATTTTGTATATGCCTATTGCCCGCTTAAGACATTTCATATCGCCTGATCGCGAGTATTCGAGCAAATGTGCATCGCCCTTATCTTTAATCAAACCTGTCAGGTATTGCATTTTTTTATTTGCAATAAATTCATCGGCAGAAAAATTCAGTACTGTTTGCTCATCAATACCCGGTCTAAGCTGATTGAATGCCTTCTGGTAGTAAAAATAAGCAGAGTCAAATTTATTTTTAAAGGCGAACACGTTGGCTATATTATCATAAATATTTAATGTTTCAATCGCATCCATCACATTATCCTGTACTACCTCATTGCGGCAATTTAATGCCGCACGAAAATACGGGAGGGCCGAGTCGGGTATATTCAGGCGGCTTTGATACAAAAAGCCTATATTATTATAGGTTTGTTTACAATAAAGCTGGCGATGGATAGCTTTATTCCATTTAAGGGATCTGGAAAGAAAAAACAATGATTTATCATACTCCTGTTTTTGCGTACTTATTTCGGCCAGCTGATTATAATAAACACCGCAGTTCTTTTCATCCTTTCTTTTTTTATGTTCATTAATTCTTTTCTGAAGGATCGTTTCCGCCTCCTCAAACCTGCTCATCAGGATCAGTGAATTAATCCTAAGATTGAAAAAACTGGCGGCATACACCAAACTATCTTCGTTATTATCACAATAACGGGTGATGTCCTCTCCCATCTTTGAATAATCCGCGCATCGCTGGTAATCACCTATATCCAGGCAATAATCAACCCGTTGCCAGACATTAAATATTACGTCGTTATTTACCCGGTCCGACTGCATAGCAAGATGTATGCAGCTGTCAATGGCTTCCATCTTTTGCCTGGGCATATTAAGCGAATCATAAAACATCTGCAGGTAGTTATACACCTTGATTAAAAAATCTGACCTGGACACAGTGGGTAGATTAGCATTTGCAATGTCTATGGACCGGCGCGACCAGGCCACCGCGCTTTTATAATCATTTTCTAATGAATACAGCGCTCCGATCCTTTGCAGCAGATAAGCCTGAACCGTATCATTCTTAACAGGGCACTTTTCAATTAAAGGCAGATAACCTTTCAATTCTTTCAGCTGGTCACCGTTATTGATACCAGCGATTTTCAATGCCGTTAACCTGGTGGCAATAGAGATCCTGTCAGGACATTGAGACCATAAAGGCTTTTGGTATATTCCCAAAAGCATAATGACCGTTATTAATATTTTCAGCATCAATTCACGATATAAGTTTTGGTTGCGGGATTCACAGCTGATGGAACCCCGACATGCAAACGTTCCATAAGATCAAGATATGAGCCGGGGCGGGTTCCCGTAATAATGGAGTGCGCCAGCCTCCCGCTCACAACAGGTGTCGCGAAGGAAGATCCTTCCAGTCCGATGCCATCCCTGAAGTAAGACAGCGTAAAAGCGCAGCAATTTGCTTCGTTTATTTTATTCATCACTCCTACCGTTACATATTTTGATGAAAAATTCTGGTAATAACAGGAAGAATCCGATGTTCTCAGACCGGTCACGGACATTACACTGTACAAGGAGGTATCAGGGCTCACACAGGCAGGATAAAAAAACAGGCCACCGCCCAGGGCCGAACCATTATTAACTGCCGGATCGCAAACAGTTCTATCTCTTTTCCCCTCATAATTGCCAGCTGCAGCGATCACTGGTATGCCGTTCATTTTACTAAAATGCAGGTAGTAATTTAAAACTTCATTTTCTTCTCCATAATACCCTGCACTGATGTTGATCACTTTTGCATGGTTCCTTACAGCATGACCCAAAGCACAGCATAAAGAAAATAAATCACCTTTCCCGGAATCATCAAGCGCCTTTAAAATCATTAATTCCGGGAGCATTTTACTATTGCTCTGCCTGTAAAATTCGTTCAAAATAATACTGGCCACTGAAGTTCCGTGCCTTACGGAGTTATTATCCTTAAAATTATGCGGATTCATACCTATTAAAACATTCTGTGATCCATTCGGCGAAAAAGGCCTCACTACCTTCCAGGTATTATTATCCAGCATCGTGCTGTCGATACCTGTGTCGATCACAGCAATAAATCCATCTTTATTTATAATATATCCTGCAGGGTAATGTAGTTTAGCGCCACCTGTAAAAATGGATTCCCCTGTGGGTTTACGCGTGCTGTCATTATTAGACAGAAAATCAATATCGCCGGAAGCACGGGTAGATGGGGGCTTCGGTCTTGTTGTTACTGGAATAGATCCGCCTGAACTGTCAAGCTCCAAATCTGCCTGAAGGTTAAATAAAAGAGAATCCTTGCAGGAACAATAGTGTTCAGTGGCGTTCGTCAGTCGAAATTTTACCTTCTTTCTGAACTGCCCGCCAACCTGCGAAACAATATTATTATAATTTAAATAAGGATAAATAAATGATTTTCCTGCAAGAGTGTCCCTCTCAGAAATATTATTAATTTCATTTTTAATCCGTCTGACAATTGAATCACGTTGTTGGGTAGTCACTCTCGGGTTAAGCACAACATTCCAGTTAACATAATTCTTTACCGTTACCTGGTTGTGCCTGGGCCTATAAAAACAATGAATAAGACAGACCAGTATCAGAAGCAAAATTAACCAGATGAGCCATTTTGAAAATTTCATATCAGCAGTTTATAGTAACGGTTATAAGTTTTCCAGGAGTTCTTCCGCTTCATTATCCAGGTCCAGATGATTATTAACTACTTCTCGGAGTAACTTTTTAGCTTTCTCTTTATCTCCGGGCCGGTTGCGCTTCATCAGTGTAAGGGCATGATAGAATTTGCCGGGATTAGCATGCAAACCAGGATAATTCTCAAGTTGGCTGAAGTAGTGCAAAGCTTTATCGTATTGTTTAAGCCTTAGTGAAATAACCCCTCCATATTCTTTCGCTTTAAAATTGGCGGTATCCGATTGAATTAAATCTTCAAACTGCAATTGTGCCTCGGATAGCTTTCCTTTGTTATAGAGGCTTATACCTGTTGTAAAGTGGTTTTCTCTAAGGTCCATTGTTACAGAAAGCGTTTGAAGGTACCGGTTAATGTAATTATCTGCAAGCTGGTCAGTCGTCGGAGAAGGATACAATAAATACAAGGAAAATATTATTCCGGAGACAACAGCCGCTGCCGCTATATAGGGCCATAATTTCTTTACTGCAATCCTGTTTTTTACCGTACCCGGTTTATTTATGGTATATCCTTGGTCATTTTTCTCTTCATTAGTTTTGCTTTCATTATATAATTGCCTGAATCTTTCTTTTTTCTCCTGGAGAGACTCCTCCCTGGCTACTTGCATGGTGGTGATATATAATGCAAGCTGTTCCGCAAATAAAGGATCATCCTTAATTCTTTCTTCAAATGCTATAATTTCTCCCGGAGAAAAGTTGCCTTCAAAATAACGTTCAATATAGTCGAAATTTTCTGGCATTCAATTATTGGGTTTTGTACAGCTGCCTGAGTTTATCGAGGCACCTGAGCCTGGTAGTTTTAACTACATCGGCCGATTTATAATTCATTGCGCTGGCAATTTCTTTGTCGCTGCAGCCTTCGGCGAATTGTGTCAATATATTTTTACATGCTTCGCCCAGTTCATTCAGCCTTTTTCTGATGTTGTCATAATCCGTCCGCTCGATCATCTGCTGAACAATTGACTTTGCCGTGTCGGATAGCTGCGAAAGCAGGTTGTCTACCGGCGCGGTGCGGTGCACGCTACTTTTATTAGTCGTCTTTTTGCGGATAACGTCAACACATTTGTTATTAAATATTCTGTAGAGGTATGTTTTGAGGGAGGATCTGTTTTCAAAGGCACCCCTGGAGATAGTATCTATCGCCGAAAGCAGGGTATCTGAATATGCATCAAAAGCATCATCATCTGAAAGAGAATATTTTTGCATTGCTTCACGGGTAAAATAGAGATACTTCTTAAACAACTGCTCTTCCGCTATTCTTTTACTGGTCCCGGCTTGCTTAAGGTTACCGACAATCTGATCATCGGAATCACCGGAAAGGGATATGTCTTGGTGCATAATAATTTTCCCCTTGGGAAGATAGCAAAATTATATATCACAAAAAAACGCTTTTTTGTTTCCCCGATATAATAATTACCCGACAAATCCGGCAAGGGTTCAATTAATTCATCATTTCAAAAAATCATTCATGAAAAAGTTATTATTTGTACGCACAGTCTTATTAAGCGCTTCCATTTTCTCTTTTGCCGGCATTTATGGCCAGGCGTCTTCCGCAAGCAGGCTCGCCAGCCTGGATCACAAGACAAACCAGTATTACGGAACGGGGGTGCTATCAGAAAGCTCAGATCAGACCGCACTGATGGCTATCAGGGCAAGGAACAGCAAGATGTACAATGATTTCAGCAGTGGGTTTCCGAATGCGGGCAACATCCGGTTGAGTAGCGATAAAAAGGATACGCATATTTCCTGTACGATTGACAGTGTACTTACAAAAATCGATTATAATAAGAAAGGCAAATGGATGTACACCGTCAGGTATTACGGTGCAGAAAGGCTGCCTGGCTATATTCACAATATCGTTAAGGACGGTTATCCGAGGTACAACCTCTATGGATTTGTGGCAGAAGTGTCTGTTCCTGGTAAGTCAGCCTACCTGGTAATGATCGAAGATGAGACATCCTGGAAAAGAATCCGCATCGCAGATGGAGAAATGGAGGCTTTTGAGGAATACCAGAAACCATAGACCATATTTGTGCAGGCAGTATCTAGCAAATGTCCCAACTTCTGTGGATGGCGCCATTAAGTGGCGCCATCCACAGTTATAAATATTCCGGCAGATGTTCAAAACAAATATTAAGTTTGGGATAAGTCTCCGGAAAGAGGCTTTAAATCAACCACTAACTGTTTAAATTGGCCTCCAGATGCCGGAACGTATGGTATATAACCAGACAGACTGCTGGAAAGGATTACAAAACGGAGACCCTGAAGCTCTAGGCTATCTCTATGACACTTATGCCGGAAAGCTGTTTGAGGCCGCTTCCCGGATCACCAGCAACCGTGAATTGTCAAAAGACGCCCTCCAGGAAGTATTTATTGATATATGGAATTACCGCAGTTCCCTTGGTACCGTTATATATATACAGAGCTATCTCGTAAAAGTTCTTCAGAACATCATCTTCAAAAAGTTAAAGGCGGCGTCTCTATCTCCTGATCGGGAGGCTTTTTTCGAAATGATCAATCCTGACAATAATATTGAGGAAAAGTTAATAGCTGCAGATACTGAACGTGAAACCTCCGGCAGGCTCAGACGCGCCTGCCTCCAGCTTACTGAAAGACAGCAAACGGTTATCAAGCTTAGGTTCTACGAAGGCCTAAGTTATGTGCAGATCGCCGAAAAGCTGCGCATGAATTACCAGTCTGTCAATAACCTGGTATTCCGTACGCTGTCTACCCTCAGGAAAGAGATATGATTAAAGCTGGTGTATCCTGATATTTTTAAAGAACACTTTATTACCGTGATCCTGTAATGCAATGCCGCCGGTTTTGGCTTTGCCATAATCAGGGAAATCCTTCCATTTGCCAGTGGTTCTTCTTTTGTTCCAATCATCCGTCCATGCCTGGAACTCGACGATTTTTTCACCATTGAGCCAATGCTCCACATGAGCATCTTTAAAGATAATTTTACTGGAGTTCCACTCTCCGACAGGCTTAAGGTTTTTTTTGTCATTGGCAACGGTCATCGCATAATCAGCGCCGGTTTTCTGCCAGTCCTGCAGTTTTTCCGGAAACCCGATATCATCTATCATCTGGTATTCGGGACCAGTTTCATAAGGTGCCTTATATTTCGGATCTTCTATCACATGATACATAAGACCGCTGTTACTGCCTGTGTTCACTTTCCATTCCCAGGTAATTTCAAAATTACCATACATTCCATCGGTCACGATATCACCTCCATGCGCATCTTTTGCTGCACCAAGGCATACCAGCGCTCCGTCTTCTATATCCCAGTTCTTCACAACATCGCCTTTTCTATTAAACCCGTGCCAGCCGGCCAGTGATTTACCATCGAATAAAGAAACCCAGCCATCGTTTGCAGTTTTGGGATTACCGGCAGCAGTTGTATCGTTCACAGTTGAATCAGGCTTAACCGCTGTGCTGGGTCCACAGGAAACTATACCAGCAGCAAACAATGACATGACGGCACTTGTAAGAAATGTTGGTCTCATTATTATTTATTTAATTTTTCTTTGAAATTATTTTTTAATTAATTGCATTTTTTCAGGATTCCACAACATGGCCATATCCTTGTTATAGCTGTCGTTGCACAACAGCGCCGGTGCTGCGGCCCTATAGCCAAATGTCGGATCTTCTGTTATCTTCCCACCATTTTTAATCGCGTTAAAAAAGTTATCAAAATGGTCGTAGGGGCCACCCAGGTATCCTTTTTCTGCTTCGAAGGTGTATTCTTCCGGGGCAAGTATCCGTTTACGGGAAGTAACCGGCGTTCCGGCTTTTTTCATTTGTTCCAGGAAAAAGGGATCATCAGATTCGGTGGTCTTGTTCCTTTTCAGGGTAACGCTGTCCCAGGTGATATCCATTGAACCTTCACTTCCTACTAATTTTAAATAGGTAGTGCCACTCGTGCCATCAACAAAGTTACAGCGCAGTGATAGGTTAAAGGGGGGATGGGCGGCACTTTGCGGGTAATCAAATGTGCCCAGCAAGACATCAGGCACTTCCCGGCCGTCTTTCCAGTAACGCAGTCCGCCGGCCGCATATATCTTATTGGGACCGAAAGAATTGGTCACAAAATGCAGGCTGGAAAATAAATGGACAAACAGGTCTCCTGCCATGCCGGTGCCATAATCCGTATAATTCCTCCACCTGAAAAATCGAGTCGCATCAAAACTGCGTTTGGTCGTGTTGCTGACAAAAGTATCCCAGTCTACTGTAGACGTGGAAGCATCCGCCGGTATAGGATATTGCCAGGCTCCTGTCGGGGAATGTCTCGCCCAGAATCCTTCTGCATAATTTAATTCTCCTATTGCACCGTCTTTAAGTAACTGTTTTGCTTTTTCATTGCCGAGAGAAGAAACACCCTGGCTGCCCACCTGGAATAATTTCCCGGTTTCCTTTTGCGCGGCAATTACTGCGGGGCCCTCAGTAATGGCATGCACCATTGGCTTTTCGCAATACACATGTTTTCCTGCATGCATGGCGTCAATAGATATCTGTTGATGCCAGTGATCCGGGGTGGCAACTATTACCGCGTCAATATCTTTCCTGGCCAGTAATTCCTTATAACTGCGCGTGGTAAAAATATCTGCTCCCCATTTTGTTTTGGCTTCTTTCAGGCGGCCATCATACAGGTCGCAAACGGCTACCAGTTTTATGCCGGGTATCTTCAATGCAGTTGTTGCATCCTGCGTACCCATGCCTCCTGCTCCTATTAATCCGATGTTCAGATTATCGTTGATGCTTATGCGCTTTCTTCTTAATGATTCGAAATAAGCGGAACTGCCGGTTCCCGCAAATGCTGCTGACCCCACAGCCATCGCGGCCGCTGATCCGGTCAGGTTCTTTAAAAAATTCCTCCTTGATGATCCATTCATAATATATATTATTAGAAGATTAGTTATACTCTGACGTAAATATTCTTTTTATCCAGGAAAAGTCCTACGCACCAGCACACCATCATATAAGCAATGGCGAATAAAAACGATCCTATTGCTCCAGTCGCGATCACCTGAAAGAACACTGTGTTTATCCATTCTAAAAAGTTCTGTCCCGATGACATATGGATCATGGTCAGGACCACGAAAAGCAGTTCAGATAATAAATAAATAAACAAAGGATTTTTACCGAGAATGGTAAAAAATCTTGTCCAGTTCCATTTATTCCAGACTCTTATTTCAACAGTATAAATCAATGCTGAAATAAATATGCAGTCAATGCCTGTGGTCAGTAAAACAAACGGACTGCTCCATAATTTTTTATTGACAGGAAACACCATGTTCCAGGTAAGGGCTATAAAAATCAATACCGCGCCAGTGAGGCATAATTTTGAGATCGTTTCATAATTCTTTCCTTTCTCCTGTATGAACTTACCGGCATAAAATCCGATGACCACATTTACTATTGCCGGAAGGGTGCTCAGTATCCCTTCAGGATCAAAAGCAACTCCTTCACCATGATACAGATGACTGTCGCCCAGTAAGAATTTATCCAGATAGGTACCTGCATTTGTCAGCATCCCGAAAGGATCGGAGGGATCACCAAAAAGCAGCAACAGCGACCAGTATCCCAGTAATAAGATTACCGATAGTGTGATGACCATCCGCCGCGATAAGAAACGGATCATTACCGAAGCGAAGAAGTAACAAAGTGCGATGCGTTGCAATACACCGAAAATTCGGGTATCAGCGATAGGGGTCAGGCCGAAATGACCATTTTCAAAAGTGAAAAAAGGGAACCAGTACAGCAGATATCCTAAAAGAAAGATCAGCAGTGTTCTTCTGATAACTTTAGACATGTATGCGCCATCGCTTAACAGTTTGCTTTTATTTAAACCAAAGCTCATGGCGTTACCTACTGCAAAAAGAAAAGATGGAAACACGAGATCTGTCGGCGTGAATCCATGCCACCTGGCGTGCTGCAGTGGTGCAAATGCATCGGCACCCGTTCCCGGTGTGTTCACAATGATCATGAAACAAATGGTCATGCCCCTGAACACATCAAGCGCAAGAAAACGGGAAGGAGAAGTCAATTGAGAAGAAGCGTTGGTCATTAATCCTTGATTACGGGTAAATCTTTGCAAGCTTAAAAGGTTTAACAATATAGGTACTATTATTTAAATGAGGCTTCGCGATAGAAATTTACATCAATCCAGTGCAATCAATAGTCTTCTTCAACCTGTTGCTTTCTACCGCCAGTTCAATAAGCCTAACCGTATTGTACCCGTGCTCCGGTTTTTCCAGGAGTGGCGCACCGTTTACAATGGTGTTATACAGATTTTCATAATAATACCCGAAATTCCCCTTGAGTGACGGAATATGTTTTCTCACCACCACCCCATTGATCTCCGTGTGCAGCAACCCTTCGAAGGCGGCAGGTTCGCGGCCCCAATCTTCCCCAACAGGCAGTTCACCCTCTTTCAATTTTGCCTCCTGGGGATCATCTCCATATTTAATAAACGATCCCAGCGTACCCTGCACCATGTATCGCGGTCCCATCTCCCGGATAAGCATACCCGAATGCAGCACCACTTTGGTAAATCCGAAATCCAGCCAGAGATTAAAATAATCATCCGCCCGTGCGTGCGGTCTCTGAGTGCGCACATCTGCTGTTATTGTTTTTGGCATTCCGAACAGCACCAGCGCCTGGTCGATCAGGTGCGGACCGAGATCATATAATATGCCGCTGCCCGGAGCCGGTTCTTCCCGCCACGCTCCTTCCTTGGCTTCTGGCCGGTAACGGTCGAAATGCGTAGTATACTCATGAATATCTCCCAGCAGATTTTTAGACAGGATATCCCGGATAGTTAAAAAATCGCTTACATAGCGCCGGTTATGATAGACAGAAAATATTTTACCGGATGACCTTGCAATAGCTATCAGTTCTTTCGCTTCTTCAATAGTATTGGTAAATGGTTTTTCCAGCACTACGTGTTTGCCTGCTTTCAGCGCCTTGGAAGCATATTCAAAATGCGTGTTATTAGGCGTGGTGATCACCACCAGATCCATATCCGGGTCTCCCACAAGCTCTTCTATATTTCTGACAATTTTTACACCGGGGAATTTTTCTCTGGATTCGCTTTTACTTCTTTCAAGTATGCTCACCAATTCATAGCCGTGTATTGTTGTTATAAAGGGGATATGAAAAACTTTCGCGGACATGCCGTATCCAGCTACCCCTACTTTGATTGTTTGCGTCATATAAATAAATATCCGCTCAATTTACGATTGATTTGTTCACGTCGCGGGTTATATTGCAAGCATGAAGTTGATGATATCATTTGTCGTGGCCATCGCTCTGCCGTTGATGACATTTGCACAGGATAGCCTGAACGTACAGGAAATTGATAGTCTCATGGCCCGGACCCCGGCATATAACATTGCGGTAAAAGATGAAACGGTCGTCCAGCGAAGCTTCCTGGAATACGATAATAAAGTGCTGGACTACGTAGTATCAGTTGGAGATCCTGCAGGCGTTCATTATGCGGTCAATACTTTTAACGGTTCCCTGATCAAGGCCTGGCGGGGCGCTTTCCTGGACGGTTCCCTGATGTGGGTCTGGAAAGCGCGTGGCATTGCGCTCGCGGTTCCAACCGGAACAGTAGTAAAGCTCGGCAATGAAAAAGCATTTGCTTCGGGAGTCAATGCTGCAGAAACCTGGGGTGATTCACTTGCCGTATCCGACAATTATATTTTCAGGGGATATGATGTAGATAAGAAAAACCATCCTACTTTCCGCTACAATATCGATGGCGCAGAAATAGAAGACCGTACCCTGCCCGCTGCAGAAAGATCTCTTTCCCGCTCCCTGCAGTTTAAAAGCCCCGTACCCAATGTGCTTTACCACCGCATTATCAGTGGAACAAACATCAGCAAGGTAAATAAAGACACTTACCTGGTTGATAACACATTTAAAATTCAGTTGCCTGCTAACAGTAAAACATCAATAAGGCAACAGGGCGGCAAACAACTGCTGCTGGTGCAACTGACCGGAGATATCCAATATAATATCATTTGGTAAAGGCATTCTTATCAATCAATTCCAAAAAAATAGGGAAATAATGGGTTCAGTCAGCAGGATAAAAATATTATTAGCGGTTCTATTTATGACCAGCGCCGTTGACGCACAATATATTTCCACAGAAGGTGATTATTATGCGATCAAAACGCTTCCCATACCTAAAGAAGTAATACTGGAAGCGGGTGGGATTACCCTGTTACCTGATGGATCTCTTGGCGTGGCCACAAGGCATGGGGAAATCTGGATAGTGGACAATCCTTCCATGGCAAATAATACTCAACCGCTGTATAGAAAATTTGCATCAGGTTTGCATGAGATCCTTGGACTGGCTTATAAAGACGGTTCCTTTTTTGCGACCCAGCGAACAGAACTTACCAAATTAACAGATGTAGACGGAGATGGCAGGGCAGACAGATATGAAACTTTTTACAGGTGGAACGTCAGCAGCAATTACCACGAATATGCTTATGGTCCGGTGATCGCTCCCGATGGAAGTATGTTCGTTACCCTGAACCTGGGATTTGATGACAAAGACGCGTTGCGGGGCAGAAGTTGGGTTCCCTGGCGGGGATGGACCCTGCATATTTTTCCTGATGGAAAAATGGAACCCTGGGCCACAGGCATGCGTTCTCCCTGCGGTACGGGTTGGATAGACTCATCCTTTTTTTATGTGGACAACCAGGGAGACTGGGTAGGATCTGGTGGCCTGGTGCAGGTGGGAAAAGGAGATTTTACCGGTCACCCTGCGGGACTGGACTGGGCGGATCGACCCGAATCGCCGGTGAAAGTGCGCAAGGAAGATATTTTTAAACTGGTGGATCAGCAGGCTGTCCCACCAGGAGCACCGTTTTTTCACCCGAAAAATAAAGAAAATGACCGCGGTCAGCGCCTGTATGAGGTCGCTGAAAAAATTCCCGGTTTAAAAACTCCTGCGGTCTGGCTTCCGCACGGTGTGCTCGGAACGTCCAATACGGATATTTTCACTGACGGCACCAAGGGAAAATTCGGCCCGTTCGCCGGGCAGGTTTTCGTGGGTGATATGGGCCAAAGCAAGATCAACCGCGTGTTCCTGGAAAGGATCAATGGCGTATACCAGGGCGCTGCATTTGAATTCCGAACTAACTTCGAATCCGGCGTGCTAAGAATGGCCTGGGGCAGCGATGGGGAATTATTCATCGGCCAGACCAACCGGGGATGGGGATCTGCCGGAAAAACGGAGTACGGCCTGCAATCATTAAAATGGACCGGCAGGGTTCCTTTTGAAATGAAAGCGGTTCGTGCCATGACCGACGGATTCGATATTGAATTCACCAAACCGGTGAATAAGACCTCCGCCGCCGACATTGCTTCTTATGAAATAACCCATTTCTTATATAAATATCACCCTGTGTATGGCAGCCCCGTAGTGGATGAAGGCAATTGCCCTGTCAAAGCAATTGTAGTGTCCACCGATGGCCTGCATGTAAGGCTGGTAGTGGACAGCCTCCGGAAAAAACTGATCCATGAAATAAAGCTCGAAGGGATTACTTCCCTGGATTCGGGATTTAAGCTGCTGCACAACACGGCTTATTATACATTAAATGAAATACCGGCTGGTGAAAAAATGGTGGTGCAATCAGCAGAGATGCACCATCATCAGGGAGTAAAAGACACTGACAAAAAGATTGTCGCCGTTCCTTCTTTAAAAAGGCAGACAAAAATGCCTGCTGAATGGAAAACACCGGATAAAACAATCACACTCGGTACGCTTCCTGGCCTGAAATACGATAAAACAAAAATTACCATAAAAGCAGGGAGCAGGATAAAATGGGTATTCACAAATAAGGATGATATGACCCACAATTGTGTAATCGTGCTGCCCGGTACGGCTGATTTTGTTGGAGAGCAGGCGGTGCACCTGGGATTGCAGGGAAATAAAATGAATTATGTGCCGTTGAGTAAAAATGTATTGTTCCATACAAAGCTGCTTACGGCCAATTCATCCGATGTGATTTACTTTATCGCGCCTGCCAAACCGGGTAATTACACCTTCGTATGCACTTATCCCGGCCATTATACACTTATGCATGGCATTCTCGAAATAGTAAAATAATGCGGGCCGCCATGAACAATCCAAGGTAAAAAACGTTGTTAAATTGTGCCGGTCAAATGACTCAATATAATATCATATTTACCTTTGCAATATGGAACAAATACAGGATACGGAAGTGATGGCGCCAGAAACACGCATGATCACCGCATATATCAGTTATGTGTTGAACAATGGTCACAAACCTCCATCGGTATATAAGTTTGCCCAGGATATTGGTATCAGTGAAGAAAATTTTTACGACCATTTTGGTTCCTTTACTTCGATAGAAAGAAAGATTTGGATGGATTTTATAAATAACACGATTTCCAGGATAGAAAATGATGAAGCCTACCCTGGATTCGGATCCCGTGATAAGATCCTTACTTTTTACTACGCCTTCTTCGAGGAACTGAAAAAAACCAGAAGCTTTGTATTGCTACAGCTTGAGCAGCAGAAGAAACGTACGCTCACACCTGATTTTTTAAAAGATTTCAGGAGCAGGTATACATCCTTTATTGAAGTAATTGTTCAGGAAGGGAAAGCAAACGGCGACATTGCCAGGCGGCCTTTTATCGACAAGCGTTACCCGTCGGTCTTCTGGATACACATGAATTTTCTTTTATTATTCTGGCGCGATGATAACAGTTCCGGTTTTGAAAAAACAGATGCAGCCATTGAAAAATCCGTGAACCTTGCATTCGAACTCATCAGCAAAGGTGCGGTGGATTCAGTGGTCGACTTCGCCAAATTCTTATATCAAAGCAAGGTTAAGTAGGTGACTGGTAAAAATTATACATGAAAGAATTCGAAAACATCCCGGTTAATAAAGTTCAGCGTGCATCGAAATTTGTTACTACAGGAGTCAGGATTGGAGGTAATTATCTTAAACATTACGCAAAAAAGCTGGTCAACTCCGATTTGTCCAGAGAAGAGTTACACCAGGACAACGCAAAAGATATTTATAATTCCCTCAGCGAGCTGAAGGGCAGCGCACTTAAAGTGGCGCAGATGCTGAGCATGGACAAGAACCTGCTGCCTTCAGCCTACCAGCAGCAGTTTGCCATGGCTCAATACAGTGCCCCTCCACTCTCTTACCCGCTGGTGGCTAAAACCTTTCAAAGGTATTTCGGAAAATCTCCGGACCAGATCTTCGACACTTTTTCTCATAGTGCCAGCAATGCCGCATCCATGGGACAGGTACACATGGCCACACTCAATGGCAAAAAATTAGCAGTCAAAATTCAGTATCCGGGTATTTCTGACAGCGTGCAATCTGACCTGGCGATGGTAAAGCCGATCGCACTGTCGATGTTTAAAATCAATCCGGTCGAGTACGAAGAATTTATACAGGAAGTAGAACTGAGGATGATGGAAGAAACTGATTACGTGCTTGAGCTGCAACGGTCAATAGACATTTCTCAAAAAACAGCTCACCTGAAAGACGTCGTATTTTCAAAATATTACCCGGAATATTCCTGTACCAAGATCCTGGTGATGGACTGGCTTGAAGGAAGACCCCTGGGTGATGTGCTGAGAAAACAATTGCCTGAAGGAATCGGCAACAAGCTGGGTCAGGCTATGTGGGATTTTTACAATTTTCAGATCCATAATCTCCGGGCATTACATGCGGATCCCCATCCCGGGAATTTTATTATTACGCCTGATTATAAACTGGGCATCATTGATTTCGGATGTGTGAAGGTTATCCCTGAAGATTTTTACAACGTATATTTTGAACTGCTGGATCCTGCACTCCTTTCAGATCCGGTGAGAAAAGAATCATTGTTTTACAAGTTGCGATTTATTCATTCTGACGATACTCCCGCAGATAAGGCTTTTTTTATCCGCATTTTCTCAGATATGGTAGAATTACTGGCGAGGCCATTCGCCACGCCTGTGTTTGATTTCAGCGATGACAAATATTTCAAAGCGTTGTATTCCTTTGGCGAAGACATGAGTTCATTAAAGCCCTTCCGTGAATCCAAAAAAGCCCGGGGAGTCCGGGACGCTTTATACATTAACAGATCTTACTTTGGTCTCTATAGCATCCTTCACGACCTGGGAGCTAAAATTGTTACAAAAGGAATTTTTTAAAAATTTCACCGGAAATTTAAAAATGGTTAACTTGGTTATTCACCAAAAAAAAGGAGGTATTCATGCAATCGACAGTCAATTCATGGAAACATCTCATTAGTTTCGCCTAATCAGGATTTTTCATTAAATAGCTGGACGCAAAGGCGTCGGGCCACTGGCTATGTGCCGGTGGCCTTTTATTTATAGTACCAGGCAACTACTTATCCGGGAAACAACTATACATTCCGATATGCAGTCGAGCTACAATATTATTTTTCTCACAGAATGTGAAAAAGGAGAATACATGGTTAAAACAACAGGTCCGGATAAAATGCCGGTCGTATTAAAACTTAAGACGATATAACCTATACCCTGTAACAAACTGAGTTTATATTCATTCCCGCTCCCACTGACGCAAAAAGTATTACATCGCCTTTATTCAGATGGTGATCAGGCAGTGCACCTTTTTTTACCATATCCAGTAAAGTAGGAACCGTGGCGACGGAACTGTTCCCCAGCTCATGAATATTCATGGGCATAATATTAAGCGGGATATCTTTAATATCATACAGTAAATAAAAAGCTTTGATGATCGCCACATCCATCTTTTCATTTGCCTGGTGGATGAAGATCTTCTTTAAATCCTTTATGTCAACCTTACCCGCTTCCAAGCATGCTTTCATCGCCGCAGGCACGGCTTTCAGGGCAAACTCGTAGACTTTTCTTCCCTGCATTTTCATGTATCTGATACGGGGGTCCGAATCGGGAAAATAAGATTTACCCATGAAAATGTAATTCATTTCCTCCATTGCGTAAGACTGTGTAACGGAGCCGATAACTCCGGGTCCATCCTCCTGCGAGGACTCATCAGCTTCCAGAACCGTTGCTCCCGCCCCATCGCTGAAGATCATGCTGTCACGGTCATAACTGTCAATGACCCTGCTCAGCGTTTCAGTTCCTATTACCAGGCATTTCTTTGCGAGACCTGCTTTAAAAAAAGCATCAGCCTGTATAACTGCCTGTATCCATCCCGGACAACCGAACAGGATATCATAGGCAACGCAATTGGGGTTCCTGATCCCTAAGGCGTATTTAACCCGTGATGCCAGTGCCGGCACGGCATCGGACTGAATCGTATGCTTGTTTACATTTCCAAAATTATGGGCCACTATAAGCTGGTCGATCGTTTCCGGATCGGTGCCCGCATCTTCAAGGGCCAGTCTTCCGGCGATAGCCGCCATATCTGAGGCATTCACATCTTTTCCCGCATACCTCCGGGCACAGATGCCCGTAATCATTTGAAATTTTCTTATGATCTCTTCCGGCGAGCTGGAAATCCGCTGCTGTCCTTCATCATAAAAATCATTTACGGTAAAATCTCTGTTCTTTTTAATATCTGTTGGAATAAAACTACCTGTCCCTGTTATAACGGTCCGCATCTGCTCAAATGATTTACTAAAACAGGCAATAGATGTTGCCTGTTACTGATTATAAAGGTACAAAGATTTCCGGCGGAAAGTACATCGCGGAAAGTCCGGAATTTTTATACTATATTGAAAATTACGGACTTTCCGATTTTTTGATGCCAATGATAAAAGTTAAAAATGAGATTTGAAGTTAGCTCAGAATTGAAATACACGACGATGGAGCTCTGTCCATTTGTGATAAATATTCATGCGCTTAATAAACCTCAACATATTCTCCATTAATGGTTTATAGTGGATACTTATAATTTTTATGAAGAGCTGAGACCTTCACCATCCCTGCCCGCTATTGTTCCGTTTATGCTTACCAACTGGAGCCACAGGATTTTCATTCCTGCTTTGAAGGATATCTTTCTGGTCAATGGATAATATTCGACGCCACAAAGCTCGCACTGTTGAACGGCCTGGTGAAAATTGCCGTGGGCCGGGACGCGGCAGATACGGCGATCGCCAACCTGTTTGGAAACATATCGGGCACTTCCATAAAGGTAAATTGTCAACTTTCTGAAGGCATACTTGAACCCATTTTTTATGATACCACTAACCGGCAGGGAATTTCCTATTATTAAATTCCTTTTTTCGTAAATGGATTTGCCGGTTGAGTAATGATATAACTGGACTTTCCCGGAAATTCGCACAAAATTCAGCTAGATGAGATCATTTCTTCCGGTTACCATGGCCCTGTCAATTTTAATTTCCTGGGAAAAGAAGGAATCATGAACGTCTATTGGAGATACACCAGGGTAGTAAGCATCCTATACCACGGCTCCAAAAAAATTATACTGACCAGGACGTACTGACGGGCAAAAAACCATTTATAAATGTCGGTTGTTCAAATGTCATTTTTCGGAATTAAAAACCGGACAGGGAGAAAATTCTTAAATTTTTAGAAACACTTTAATATGAATAAAATAATTCTGACTTCCTTCGCACTGCTGATCGCGTTCTACGGATGCAGGAAAAGTTCCACACCTGATCCTGCCAGGCAGTTTGATCAGACGGCCATGCTGGCGAATATAGCAGACAACCTGATCGTGCCGGCATACCAGGAACTGTCCGCAGAATCAGACAACCTGGTTACAGCTGTTACACAATTTTCCGCCGATCCTTCTATTCCAAATCTTGCCCTGATGCAGAAGCAATTTAAAACAGCTTACAAGGCTTACATCCATTGTGAACCTTATGATTTTGGTCCTGCCAACGGAACGGTAATGCTAATCAATTCAATTAATTACTGGCCCACGAAGCCATCATTGATCTACACGGAATTATCTACCTCGACCGCTATTAGCGATGGTTATATAAACGGGCTCGGAGCAGAGAAAAAAGGTTTTCCGGCGTTAGGTTATTTATTATTCGACATCATTAACGGTAATAGTGCCGTGGCAGACAGTTTCGTGAACAGCTCAACCGCTGCAAAAAGAAAGCAATACATCGTTGCACTGGCAGAGAATATTTCCAGTAATTCAAAAATCGTTTTGCAGGAATGGCAGAGCAGCTATGCGGCCATATTCAAAAAAAATACGGGCATTGAATTAAATACCTCTCTGAGCCTACTGCTGAATAATTTTGTTATCAACTTTGAAACCTCCAAAAATAAACGCCTGGGCATACCCATCGGACGAAAAGACAACTTCACTGAAGGTCCTGTTAACCCTACCGCCGTTGAATTGCCTTACACTGATTTTGCTAAAGAGATATTAAATGAAACCGCTGTGACACTTACAAATCTTTATCTCGGAAAATCAGGCACGACCGATGGCCTGGGTTTTGACGATTATGTAAAATCACTGAACACAGATGGCGCCGCATTAAATGAAAGCATTAAAACAGAATTTAATACCTTCCAGACAGATATTACTGCTATAGTATCACCCATGCAAACATCTATTCAGGCCAACCCTGCACTCGTTTACAATACCTGGGTGCAAAGCAAAAAATTACTGGTGCTTCTCAAAGTGGACCTGGCGTCTTCCCTTGGAATATTAATCACCTTCAGTGACAATGACGGAGATTAAAAAAAACACAGATTGGTTTACTATTTTCAGGATACTTTTTGGCTGCCTTGCAGCCTTAAGTTCCATACGTTTTTTTTACAACGGATGGATACAGGATCTGTATATCGTTCCGAAATTCCATTTCACATTCAGCGGTTTTAGCTGGATAAAAATATTACCGCCATCGGGCATGTACATTTTATTTTCCTTAATGGTCATTTGCGGAGCAGCGATCGCTTTCAATAAATATTATAAACCAGCCTGTGCATTATTTTTCACCATTTTTACTTATGTTGAATTAATAGACGTCACTTATTATCTCAACCATTACTACCTGGTGAGCCTGCTTGGCTTTATACTGATATTTTACGACAGCCGCTCTTCTTCTGAAACACTTTACAACCAACGTATTATTTTTTTTCTGAAACTACAGGTGAGCATGGTGTACTTCTTCGGAGGGATAAATAAACTGGAGGCAGACTGGATGTTCAATGCTCAACCCCTGCAAATCTGGCTGTATGCAAATAATGGCCTGCCTGCAATAGGAAAGTTGTTTATCCATCCGGAAACCGCTTACCTGGCAGCCTGGGTGGCCATTGTATTCGATGTCGGTGTGGCGTTCTTTTTATGGTTCAGAAAGACAAGGTTCTTCGCTTACGTGGCGCTTTCTATTTTTCATATCGCCACTGCCCTGCTTTTTAATATAGGCATGTTTCCCTGGATCATGATGACAACGGCTTTGCTATTTTTCAATAATTCCCTTTCTCTGAAACAACTTTTCTTAAATGTCAACAAACAGCTTTACCTCCTTCCTCTTGTTGTAATGGCCATCTGGCAAATGCTGTTTCCTTTACGGCATTTTATCTATCAGGGTAATTATTTATGGACCGAACAGGGATTTCGGTTTGCCTGGAATATCATGCTTATGGAAAAAAATGGACTAATAGATTTTGGGATGAAAGATGCCAGCGGCAATATATTTGACATAGATGAAAAGCAATACCTTACACCTTTCCAGATAAAAATGGTATCCACCCAGCCCGATCTGATATTGCAGTTCGCCCGCTATATTAAATTACAGCATCCGGGTATTAAAGCAGTATTTGCCGAAAGTTATGTATCCTTAAATGGAAGAAGATCACAATTATTCTTTGACCCCAGGCTCAATTTATTAACAGCACCTGATGAATTATATAAAAGTATCCGTTTACATACTACTGCTCATTAACTATTCAGCGACCGTATTTGCGCAGGCAGGTGATGACAGCATAAAAATTAAGACCCTGGAAGAAGTTAGGGTAAGGGCGCGAAGGCAATCCCGCGTGAGCGATTACCTGAAAGAAGTAAGTGGATTGGGTATTTATGCCGGAAAGAAAACCGAAATTATCAATATTCAGAAGATCGATGCCAATAAAGCTACTAATCAGAGCCGGCAGATCTTTAACCGTGTGCCCGGCGTACATGTTTGGGAAAGCGATGCATCAGGAATACAACTGGGAATCGCCGTTCGCGGATTAAATCCCAATAGGACCAGCGAATTTAATTCCAGGCAAAATGGATATGACATCAGTGCGGATGCGCTGGGCTATCCGGAAAGTTATTACACACCACAAAGCGATGGGCTCGAACAGATAGAAGTTGTGCGTGGAGCGGCTTCCTTACAGTATGGCAGTCAGTTCGGGGGATTATTAAATTATATCATGAAGCGGCCTCCCCCGAAACCATTCGAGCTGACCTCCAGGAATACTTATGGCTCATTCGGATTGTTTAATAGTTTTACAAGTGTTGGCGGCACATCAAAAAACATAGAATATTATGGCTTCTTTAATCACAAGCAGGGAGATAGCTGGAGAAGGAACGCCGCCTTTAACATCAACAGCGGTTATGCGCACGTGGCTTATGCTTTTAATGAAAAATTCAAACTAACTGCCGAGTACACAAAAATGCATTACACCGCCCAGCAACCCGGCGGTCTGACAGATGTGCAGTATCAGCTGGATCCACGCCAGTCGATCAGGATAAGAAACTGGTTCGAGGCAGACTGGAATATATTTTCGCTCACTGCCGATTATAGATTTTCCGACAGGACAAAACTTAATGTGCGCAATTTTGCATTTAAGGGTGAACGCGGGTCTATTGGAAACCTGTCCACTGCAAATAAAATAGATACCCTGGGCAACAGGGATCTGCAATTTGACAAATACCTGAATTTTGGAAATGAAACCCGCTTGCTGCATGATTATACCCTGGGAAGAATCCCGTCAACAGTATTAGTGGGCCTCCGTTATTATCATGGTGATACGCACCGCCGCCAGGGTTCCGGCAGCCGGGGCTATGATGCAGATTTTAATTTTGAGCATCCGGATGACCTCGAGGGTTCTGACTTTAAATTTCCCAGTACCAACATAGCTGTATTTGCAGAGAATATCATCCGGGTAGACAGCCAGTTCCGGATCGTTCCGGGAATACGGTATGAACATATCAAAACTGCTTCTGACGGATACTATAATCAATCCGGCGCAAAAATGCAGGATGACAAATCCAATGCAAGATCCTTTGTAATAGCGGGTCTGGGACTAAGCTATTACTCCAGTAAAACAACAGAGCTGTATGCTAATTTTTCTCAGGGATACCGGGCTATCAATTTTAATGACCTGCGCATTGTAAACCCGAGCGAAAAAGTAGACCCCAACCTGAAAGATGCCCGGGGTTACAATGCCGATATCGGCTACAGGGGAAGCATCCGGAATATTCTGAATTTTGATGTGGGCGCCTATTACCTGAGATACAATAATCGTATAGGTGACATTCGAATAGTGGATTCCATATTCAATATATACCAATATCGAACTAATGTCGCGGATGCAAGGAGCATTGGTGTTGAAACATATGCCGAGCTTGATGTATGGCAATGGCTTCATCCGAAAAGTAAATTATCAATAAGTGGTTTTGTATCCTTTGCCTATACAGATGCACGCTACCTTCAGACTAAAGTTTCCGGAATTAAAAAAGGGAACAAGGTAGAGCTAGCTCCTCCCGTTATACTCAGAACAGGGATCAGCGTAAAACATTCGTTATTCTCTGCAAGTTTACAGTACTCTTATACCGGTCAGCAATTTTCCGATGCCACAAATGCAAAAACATCTCCTGTGGGAATCATTGGAATTGTGCCTGCCTATGGCATAATGGATTGGAACAACAGGCTAAATTATAAAAAGTTTGCTGTTGAATTTGGCATAAACAACCTGCTTAATGAAACCTACTTTACTCGCCGCGCGACTTCTTATCCGGGTCCCGGAATATTACCTGCAGAGCCACGCAGCCTGTATGCTGCTCTGGAGATAAGGTTGTAATAAATTTGCCTGAACCTTATTTAAATTCCTTCATCATTGTCAGGGCCAGTTCATCTGTGTGTCCCTCAAAACGGTGCCCGCCGGGAAGCGTTTTATTATAATAATTTTTTAGAAGAATTTCTTTCACAGGAAAAGCTCCTTCTTCCGCCCCAAAGAAAGTGGAGATCCTGGGCACTGACATCTTATTTATTTCGGCAACTACGTTCATGCTCCTTTTAGTGTTTCCACCAAACATGTCGGACCAGTGTATCTGGAAATCTGTGGAGGTAGATGGAGAGATCAGCACTACGCTGATCAGCTTATTTTTAATTGCAGCGGTCATTTTATTGATCACAAATGGAATCACGTCTGCGCCGAAAGAGTACCCCACCAGCACGAGCTGTTGATTACTGCGGCCCTGAAATTGTTTGCCAAGGTAGGCTTCCATTGCGGCAGCCGTTTGTTCAGGCGTTTTTTTATCCCAGAAATAAGCTTTGGAGCTGATGGCAGAAATATTATAACCACCCTTACTGATAGCTTCACACAAGGTGTTGGAAAAACTATTAAAGCCCCCGTCTCCCGTGATGTACAGAACAAAAGGAGTTTTCACAATCGATGGCCATTCTTTTAATGGCAGTGTGGCCGTTTGTGCAAATAAGGAGAAATGAAAACCCAGCAGGAATGATATCGTAATAAGTTTCTTCATGGCTTCATCACATTATTTAGTGCCGATGGCAATTGCAGAAGGTCCAAGTCATCATCATATACCAGATATTTATTCTCCCACAGTGTAGCGTATTTCTCTTTAAACTCCCTCAGGCCCTGGTAGTGCTGAAAGCGTTTGATTTTTGCTGCGGCGAGCTTGATGATCTGCTCCGCAGTATTATCGGGACTGATGATGCCACTCATGGGAACAAGACCCAGGTTGAGATACAGTTGTTTATGTTCTTTTGCATATTCGATCAACTTAACGATCAACGCATCCATCGCAGCTCCGGGAGCATCCTGTGTTCTGCGAATAAGGTCATACGTACATTCGTCTTCTGCATAGTCAGGAATGATGTTGAGGAAAGCTTTTATTTTTCCAGCCGCATCTTCCAGCGTTATGATTTCATGTTGCAAAAGTTCCTTTTCATCGAACATTCCCTGGGAAAAAATATATTCTTCCTTATCAAAGCTTTTCAGCCATTCATCAGAAACAGACTTTAGCCGGGCCAGTAAATCATCCTGCTGCGGCGCAGGATATACCATAGTGATAAATCCGTTTTTACTAAGGCTGTTCAATCCGTTGCGAAGAGATTTTTTATCCTTTCCTTCCAGGGTAAAACTGCTTAGGTCGAGTATCGCCTCCTGCCCTATTTTCAGTTTGTTTTTTCTTAACTCGTTTACCCATTGCATACCATTTTCATCAACCCGGTAAAAAGCGGGCTTAAGTCCCATCTTGCGGCAATGCTTATCAAATTCTGCAATAACTTGTGCTTTATATTCTTCCGCGCTCACCGGTTCTTCCAGTACTATGGCAAATCCGCCGGCGATGCGGTAAGCAACAAATGCATCGTGTATATCGGAAAAGAAATACAATTTGTCTTTATATAATTTAAAATAATCAACGGAAGAATTACCAAATTGCGTAAGCAAAAACTTTGCCCTGTCCCTGTAGTTGTCTGTAATGGTGGGTTTTATCAGTCGGGGCTGAATAAGTGTGAGCAGTAAAAACCCCCAGGTAAGAAAGCCCAGGCTGCGGATCAGCCATAATAGTTCATGACCAAATCTGGTCTTCGGGTTCAGTGAGGTATCCTCCACCAGCAGGTAGCTCCTGAATGTATGTACCAGGGATTGCTGCCAGGTAAAATCCATGCCGAAATGCCTGGGATCTATAAAATAAAAACTCATAAAGCCAAGCAGTAATACAGCAGCAAAACTAATGGCTGATGTTGTTAGCCCCGCCCGCAGCCATTTTACGCTACTTCGCCTCCTGTACTGACCCACGGTGGCTATTAAAACAACCATTGTAAAAGCAGCTATTATGGCCTCTTCATAATCGAGTGCCTTTGTAAGATGCCCCACCAGAGAAATAAGTGAAAGTATTAAAGCAATAAGCCACGCATTGCGCAATCCGCGGAATAGAAAGGCCGTTGTGACCAGCAACGTTATACCGGTAAATAAAACCAGCAGGTTGGAGGCATGAATGGCGCTCAGCGGTATGTATTCCCTGACCAATCCTACACGCTGCCTTATAGGAGGGGTAACAACAGATATAATATTTACGATACCAAGAATAAATGTGAGCATTGCGGGTGCGAGCCGCAAAAATAATTTTCTTCCTTTCCAGGCAAAAGCCACCAGGCCAAGCATCAGGGGCAGCCAGAATTCAAACACGCGGTACAATACTGTGACCGATAAAGCCTGTGTGGAGGAATAACCGGATTGTTCCAGCACATAGACCATCGAAAGTTCAACGGCACCCAGACCCCGCAGAAACGGCGACACAACCATCAATAATACAGATATTATATAAGCCGAAGCCGATATGCCAAAAGAGGCTGGCAATCCCAAAGCAAGCATGGCAATATAAACGTGGAGCATGCCGCAGAGTTCCACTGCCATGGAATATCCAACGGCACCGGCAAACTTCCTGGAATTGACATTGGCATTAAATAATTCATTGAGCGTGGGCGTCAGTGAAGGAAATTTTTTATCTATCCATTGATAGATCTTCCCCTTTTTTGTGATGGACCTTACTATGGCAAAAAGACCTGAGATAATCAGTAACACTGCCACCAGACCGATCCATGAATCCTGAAACTGGTTGTTATGAAGAATAGTATAAACCATCACCGGCAACCCGGCAAGGAAAACAGTAAGCAATCCGGCAAATCCGAACAGACCGCTGGCCTGGTGCACCTGGGTTTTATTGAACCCTGATTTCCTTATTTCCGAAGGAGAGTAAGCCAGGGCGCTTATGCCTCCCGCAGGTAAAAAAACGCTTACAAAATTTCTTTTCAGAAAAAGAGTGGCCGCATCCAGCCAGTGAAAAGACAGACCAATGGCAGCGAAGCTTTTCCTGTACATACCACCCTGTAGAAAAATATAGCAGACAGTAAGGGCGCACCCAATCATCAGCCACAATGGCTTTGCCTGAAAAAGGTGCGGAACAATATTACTCAGTTCTTTTCTTTCGCTGCGAAAGAAAATGATTGCTAGCAGTAACATGAGCACCGCTAATATCTCACGCCAGTATGGTCTTGGCGAAAGAGACCTGATCTTATTGCGGAAGCCACTGGCCATGGAGGTTGAATTAAGGGTAAGTAATTATGGGTTTGAAATCATGACGGTAATTCCTGCGAAGCTTTTTGTATGATCGCCCTAACAGAATCCATATTTTCCAGGAGCATTTCATTGGTCATGATGAAGCCATGGAATTCATGGGCGTTAGCGATGTAAATTACAAGATTGTTTTTCTTCGGTAGTCTGTCCCCCCGCATGCTGCATTCCATGATCAATTCATGGAAAGCAGCAAATTCCGGCCATTTAAAAATCCTTAATTTATTACTCTCCGACGGACCTATAGGTGGAGCTGTTTGCAGGTGCAGAATATCTATTAAGTTCTGAGAAATCATCTATTAAAGGTAGGCCAATTACACTTTCATTTCTCTTATCAGGATCTCTACTGTCTGAATGATCTTGTCCAGGCTGGCCTGGCTGTTGGTTATCTTTGATATCATGATTGCACCCTCAATAAGCGCAATAACAGATAAAGACATCCTGATGTCATCAATATCTTTTCTGAATTCTCCATGGGCAATACCGGCACGGATGAGATCCTGGATATCTTTTTTCCACTTCTGTACTGCTTTTGCCGCCCGTTCCTTCAATAAAATATTCGTATCGTCGGCTTCAACAGACGTGTTGAGGATAGGACATCCACCCAGGGGAAAAGTGTTCCTGTTAAACTGATCGTACACCCGCGGGTAAACCATGAGTTTATCATAATAAGTTACCGCCTGGTCCATGCGCTGACGGATCATGCGGGATACTTTTCCATGATTATAATCGAATACCGCACCAGCTACTTCTTCCTTGTTCTCAAAGTTGCCATATATACTTCCCTTGGTAAGACCCGTTGCCTCGGTAAGATCAGACATGGACGTACCCGCAAAGCCTTTGGTATTGAATATGCCGGCCGTCGTTTCAATGATAAACTGACGGGTCCGCGCTGCTTTTGAAGCTGACTTATCCATTTTCAAATATACCGAATGGTATATAATAATGCATACTGTTTTTTATATCATTCAGGCAAAGACACCCACACTGATCCTTATAGGAGAACGGGATGAGGAGTAGCCTTCTCCACAATCATTTCAGTTCTGGCATGCCCTGAAAGATTTAAATATTCCTACTCAACTGATGGTATACCCGGGCGAAGGACATAGCTTTGAAAAATTCGAAAGCAGGATAGATGTAAGTGTACGCACACTGCAATGGTTCAATACTTATATGAACAAGTAATTATTTAATTATCACAATATGAAAATCTTTTTTTTCCTTTCATTCCTTTCATTAACTATTTCTATTTCCGCACAACAGGAATCTACGGACTGGCCAAATCTTACCCGGTTCGCCGGCGATAACGAAAGACTGGGACCACCGTCAGCCGGTGAAAAGAGAGTCGTGTTCATGGGCAATTCCATTACTATAGGATGGAAAGATTCAGACAGCGCTTTTTTTGCAGGAAGACCTTATATAAACAGGGGAATAAGCGGACAGACAACGCCTCAAATGCTGGTACGGTTCCGGGAAGACGTGATCGACCTTAAACCTAAAGTAGTGATTATTCTGGCAGGAATAAATGACATCGCCGGAAACACTGGCCCAACAACGCTTGATGTTATTTTCAAAAATATTGTTTCTATGACCGAACTGGCGCGGGCAAGCAAAATAAAAGTTGTGCTCTCTTCGGTGTTACCCGCATATGATTTTCCCTGGAGGCCGGGATTGCAGCCGGCGGAAAAAGTCATCAGCCTTAATGCGATGATAAAAGACTATGCGGGGAAGCACAAGATCGTGTATGCGGATTACTTTTCTGCAATGGTGGATGATAGAAAAGGATTAAAAGCGGAATTAACAAAAGATGGCGTACATCCTACTTTAGCAGGATATAAAATAATGGAGCCAATTGCAGAAAATGCTATTGCAAAGGCGTTGAAGCACAGGAGATAATTTATTACAGAACGACCTGCTTCATGGACGGAGATAAAAAATGCATGATCAGCCAGGCCAGTAAATATGCGCTGCCGCAAATGACAAAAATAATATTATAGCCTGTGTTTAAATGACCTGCCATTTTAAAATGTTCCAGTAGTATCCCGATCAGTAAGGGAAATAATATTCCTCCGGCCGCACCGGCCATACTGCCTATTCCAACGACCGAGCTAACCGCTTTTTTAGGAAACATATCCGATGCGGTGGTATATATATTAGCACTCCAGGCCTGGTGAGCGGCAGCGGCCAGGCTTATGAGTGCAACAGCCACCCATACATCCGTAGTGAACTGGATAAATACTACAGGTACCACCAGCAAAGCAAATATGAACATTGAAACTTTTCTAGCCTTGTAAATGGGGAACCCTTTCTTAATAAGCAATCCTGAAAGATACCCACCGAAAATACTTCCAACACTGGCAGCCAGGTAAACAGTAGAAACGTGTAAGGCAGATTTTTTCAGATCGAGATCAAAAGTGGTATTGAAATAAGTAGGGACCCAGAATAAATAAAACCACCAGATGGGATCCGTTAAAAATTTACCCGATACAAATGTCCAGGTTTGCCTCTTCCGAAGCAATTTCAACCAGCTTATTTTCTCCATACTTTCCTCTTCAGGAGTATCGCTGTGTATATAATCGAATTCCTGTTTACTTAATTTTTTTTGCCGGGCGGGAACTTCATAAAACAACCGCCAGAATATCAGCCATACAAAACCAAGTACGCCCGTCCACACGAATGCTTCCTGCCATCCGTAAGAAGTAAATATCCAGGCAATGAGCGGCGGACCAGCAATTGCCGCAACATTACAACCGCTATTGAAGAGCCCCGTGGCCAGCGCTCTTTCCTTTTTAGGGAACCATTCCGCTACCGTCTTGATGGCAGCAGGAAAATTTCCTGCTTCTCCAAGACCCAGTGCAGACCGCGCCACACCAAAGCCAAGTGTGCTTTTAACAAGTCCGTGAGCCATTGCAGCAAGGCTCCAGACGATTACAGAGATCGTATACCCGGCCTTCGTTCCGATCCTGTCTATCAGCCTGCCAAAAAATAAAAAGCCGATAGCGTAAGCAGCAGAGAAAGCCATAATAATATTGCCATAATCCTTCTCCGACCAGTCAAATTGTTTTGAAAGGTCATCTTTCAACAATCCGATGACCTGCCTGTCCAGGTAATTTATAGTAGTTGCAAAAAACAACAGAATAACGATTACCCATCTGTACTTTCCTATGGCTTGCATACTTATCAAGGTAGTTCAAAATATTGTTTCGCATTGTAGTAGCAGATATCCTTTATTATTTTACCCGTCCATTCCATATCATTGGGCAATTCCCCCTGCTCAATTTCAGTTCCAAAAAGATTACAAAGTATACGACGGAAATATTCATGACGGGGAAACGAAAGAAAGCTCCGGGAATCGGTAAGCATGCCAACAAACCTGCTTAGCAGGCCCATATTAGATAAGGCATTCAGCTGCTTTGTCATCCCTTCTTTTTGATCGAGGAACCACCAGGCCGATCCCCATTGTATTTTACCGGCAACACTGCCGTCATTAAAATTTCCGGTCATGGTAGACATCAGCTCGTTGTCTGCCGGATTAAGGTTATAAATGATCGTTTTAGCCAACCGGTTATTTTTGTCCAGTGTATTTAAGAACTTCGCCATTGGCACCGCCTGTCTGAAATCACCTATGGAATCCCAACCGGTGTCTGGTCCAAGAGTATTCCTCATCCGGGTGTTGTTGTTTCGCAAGGCGCCAAGATGATATTGCTGAACCCATTTTTTTTCATGATCCCATTCCGCGAAAACGATCAGCATCGCTGATTTAAAAGTATTGATCTCTGCAGGATCCAAAGATTTTCCTGTCCTAACCTTATTAAAAATAATTTTTACGTCCGTGTCGGTATAGTCTTCTGCATATATTCTTTCCAGTCCATGATCAGATACCCTGCATCCATTGGCGGCAAAAAAATCATGTCGGTTCTTCAATGCTTCAATGTAGTCATCATACGTGCTCACCGAAATGCCGGTAATACTTTCCAGTTTCGACACATAATCATTGAACACTGCCGTATTATCCACGTTCATCGCTGAATCAGGGCGAAAAGCAGGCAGCACCGGAATATTAAATTTCTCCTCTTTCAGCTGACGGTGATACCGGAGGTCATCCAGCGGATCATCTGTGGTACATACCATTTGGACCTTCATCTTCCGCAGCAGGTTCCTGGTACTGTATTCGGGCGTATTTATTTTTTCATTGCACTCACTGTAAATCGTACTACCCGTATTTTCATTCAATAGGGCAGTGATATTAAAGTAACGCTGCAGTTCCAGGTGTGTCCAGTGGTACAGTGGGTTACGCAGGGTATAGGGAACTGTTGCAGCCCAGCACTGGAACTTTTCAGCATCTGATCTACCGCCGGTGATATATGCTTCAGGCACCCCGTTCGTGCGCATTGCGCGCCATTTATAATGATCGCCATAGAGCCATGCCTGCGTAATATTATCAAATTGTTTATCCGTTGCGATCTGCCCGGGCGGGAGGTGACAGTGATAATCAATTACAGGCATATCCTTTGCAAAATCATGATACAGCCGTCTGGCCGTTTCATTCTGCAATAAAAAATCTTCATCAAGAAACGCTTTCATACCTGTTCTTTAATTCATGTAAATATCCTGCAACCTTTTCATTTAATCCTTTCAATTCCAGCAGGTCTGTCTTCCAGATTTCTTTGTTCGATAAAACAATCTTCGTCACTTCATCAGGCGTTTTCCATGCTTCAGCATAGAAAGCCGCATTATCATCAGTAACCAGGTATGATTCTCCCTTTCTTTCCCCATAATATTTACCATCCTGCTTCTTTTCACATTTCATAAATAATATATGAGCCGCAAAACCTAACGACATTAATGCAGGAATCCGGCCCGTGCGCTGGATGGTATTTATAATAAGTGGCACACAACGCATGGAAAATTTAGAAGAATACTGAAGCGTTATATTGATCCATTTATGTTCTATATAAGGATTGCGGAAACGATCGAGAACCGTCTTTGAAAATTTTTCCGCATCCCCGGCTGTTAGCCGGCCTCCGGTTATCGCAGGTGTTATTTCATCGGTCATAAGGGTTTGGACAAAGGAAGTAATATAATCATTATCCATCGCTTCTTTAACCGTATTTAATCCTGAAAGAAAAGCCAGACCGCAGTTGAAGGTGTGTGTACCGTTAAGAAGACGTAATTTAAGATCCCGGAAAACGGTAATATCATCAGCAATGACAACTCCACTGTCAGCCTTTGAAAAAGAAAGTATTTCTTTTACCTGTTTAATATTTGTTTCAATGGCCCATAGACCATAGGGTTCTGAAACGATCATTAGTTCGTCCGTAACGCCCAGTTCTTTCTCCAGGGACTGCTTCTGTAAATCTGCGGGCTTACCGGGGACGATCCTGTCCACCAGAGAATTGCAAAAATAATTACTGGCATTCAGCCAGTCTTTAAAATCATCGCCAAGATTATTATGTTGTGCAAGCAGGAGCACAATGGCTTTTAATTTTGACCCATTACCCGTAATCAGTTCTGTTGGAACAATTACCATTCCTTTGTCGCTTGCGCCTTTAAAGAAAGAATACCGCTCATGTAAAAAAGCCAGCAGCTTACCAGGAAAAGAGGCAGGTACTCCGTCACCGGTAATTTTTTCTTCCAGGAACACAATGCCTACTTCGGTAGTGTTGGAAATGATCAACTGCATTCCGGCATTTGATGCGCATTGCAGGATCTCCTTCCAGTGCGTTTGAGCAGAAAGCACCCTGCTGACCGAGGCGTTGATAATATTCTGGGATACCGCAACGCCATCCGCGATCCCGCAGATGCGGTGCGTATACATACTATCCTGACTTTCAAAATCACTGACATCCGCACCGGTTGATTTAACCACCACTATTCTTCCATTGAATAGTCCATGTTTATTGGCCTTATCAATAAAATAATCAGGCAAACCCCGCAGCAGCACGCCTGTTCCAAACTGCAGCACTTTTTCATCAAGATCAAAATAATCCGGCTCCGGAGCCTCCGCATTACTGATGTGTAAAAGACTTTTTCTGTTTAAATTCATACTAATGTAATCTTCCCTACAATCTATGATTTAATATGCAAAACCGTACCGGAGGATCACATAAATTATGTGGAAGCGATGCTTTAGAACCGTGAAATACCAAACGCGGAAAGATCGAACGGAATAGGAGTTCCCATAACCATGTCACACAATATCTTTCCGGTGAGGCTTGAAAATTTAAATCCATGGCCTGAACATGGGCTGGCTATGCAGATATTTTTATATCGTGGATGAAAATCGATAATAAAGTTTTCATCCGGCGCTATGATGCTTCCTGAGTGATGGTGCGCGATCTTAATGCCGTCTCCCAGGTCTGGAAATCCGTAAAACATTTTCCCAGGAGAATATTCCCAGATATACACCGGCAAAAGACCGGGAGCGAAATCAGGCTGCGTATTCTTATTTTTATTTGTGAACCAGTAGAGCACCTGCCGTTCGACGGTCCTTTTAAAATAAGCCACATCATTGATTCAGACATATCCTAATACTTCAGTTTTAATATTCTTTTCTCTAAAAAATACTATAGCCTTTTGTGTGTTTACACTGTTTCCGGATATTTAAATAATTAATATTCCAAATGATGCGCCTCCGGCAGAATCGATTTTTGCGCAGATAATATAATTGTCTACTTCAAACAATCTCGACACTTCAGACATCACCAGTGCGTCCTGGGATTGCCCGCTTATTTCAAGTCTGACCAGTGCATATTTATTCATGTCCTGTGTTGGGCCAGGCGTTTTTTGTATTCAGCCGGTATATCAATATTTAATGAAGCGTCTATGAATTTTTTTGTAAGTGGAGTAAAAGGATTGGAAAAAATATCACCTACGGTTCCCTGTTCGATTAGTTTTCCTGCACTGAGCACGGCCACATTATCACAGATCATTTTTACCACATCTATCTCATGTGTGATCAGAAGAATGGTAATACTTAATCTTAGGTTAATATCTTTTAGTAATGATAAAATAGATTTGTTAGTACCGGGGTCAAGGGCGCTGGTAGCTTCATCGCAAAGCAGCACTGTAGGACTGCTGGCCAGGGCGCGGGCAATGGCTACACGCTGCTTTTGCCCTCCGGACAAGCTGGCCGGATAATCTGTTTGTTTATCTTCAATGCCCACCAGTGTGAGCAGTTCTGCAATCCTTTTTTTGATCTGCTTCCTGGGCAGCCCCTGCAATTCCAGCGGAAGGGTGACATTATCAAAAACGGTGCGGGAAGACAACAGGTTAAAGTGTTGAAAGATCATTCCGGTCTGGCTTCTTACATTGGCCAGTCCTATGTCGGAAAGATCTAATAGATTCTTTCCGTCCACTATCACCTCGCCTGAAGAAGGCTTCTCTAAAAGATTTACGCACTGATGAGCGTACTTTTTCCAGCGCCGGACTCTCCGATAACGCCAAATATTTTCTCCTGGGGAACAAAAAGCGAAACATCTGATAAAGCTGTAATATAATTTGTGTTCTTATAAAACTTCTCGGTTATGTTCTTCAGTTCGATCATCTTTAATCCGGGCGGCCTTAAGCACAAAATTAACAGTTGCGGATTACCCTGCCAAATAGGTATACTATAACCATCATTAGGCCGCGCCTGGAAACCAGTCTGATATTATTCCCAAAGAACAAAATACCTCTAATATCAGGGTGGATTTGAAAACACATACCAGTGAAGACCATTCGGCGTTATAAAGGTTAAAGTCCAACTTGTGAAAAAACCCCTTCACTTTTTCCTTGCCTGCATATACCTGCAGGCCGCTTCGGCGCAGCCTTCCCCGGATACTTCCGGAGGAGGAGATCTTAAGCCTCAGGCCTACAATATCATTAACGCAGGTACCATATTAAAAATTGAAAACCTCGGTGTCAAAGTAAACTCGGACCTGGCGGAACTGAGGCCTACCGTTTCGGCCGATGGCAACCTCCTGTTTTTTATCTGTGAGAATCATCCTGCCAATACAAAATATAATTCTGTTCCCAATTCGCAGGACATCTGGTATTCCCGCAGGGACAGCACAGGAAAATGGTGCACGGCGCGTCATCCGGGATACCCGCTGAACACGATGCAGTACAATGCCGTTTACTGGATATCGCCGGATAATAACAGGATACTGATCAGGGGTGCGTTCCAACAAGGTGCTTATATGGGTAAGGGTGTGAGCATGAGTCATATAGGTGAAAATGGAAAATGGACCGAACCAGACATGTTGCTGATTAAAAACTACGAAAAATACGACAGGGGCCATCAGTCCGGCGCTACCATGGCGCAGGATGGACAAACCTTACTGTTGTACATGACTCCGGAAAGAGGCGCTTTCGAGAACGATATATATGTTTGTTTCCGGGCCGGCGACGGCACCTGGACAGAACCCAAAAGCCTTGGTAAAAAAATTAACCTCCCAGGGTCGGATGAAATGACGCCCTACCTGGCATCAGATGGGGTAACCCTTTACTTCAGCAGCAACCGCAGTGGCGGCCTGGGAGATAATGACATTTATAAATCTGCCCGGCTGGATAAAAGCTGGCAAAAATGGAGCGATCCTGTAAACCTGGGCAGCCCTATTAATACGCCTGACTGGGATGCTTTCTTTACACTCGATGCCGGTGGCGAATATGCGTACCTGACCACTAATCTGAATACGTATGGCGCCAGTGATATTGTACGGGTGAAACTGCTGGAAAAAGAAAAACCGAATCCTGTGGTGCTTGTGAGTGGAAATGTGTACAATTTAAAAACCCACGAGCCGCTCAGTGCCTCGCTGGTGTATGAAACCCTTCCTGACGGCGTGCAGGCTGGTAACGGATTATCTAATTCCCTGGATGGAGCATTTAAAATGGTTCTGCCGTATAATAAAAATTACAGCATCAGGGCAAGTGCCGATCATTTCTTTGCGATCTCTGAAAATCTGAATCTTGATTCACTGGTGAAGGCCGGGTATAAAGAAATACATAAAGATCTTTATCTCGCGCCTATAGAGATCGGTCAGGTGGTAAGGCTCAACAACGTGTTTTTCGATTTTGATAAATGGGATCTTCGCCCAGAATCTTATATCGAGCTGAACAGGGTCGTGGACCTGTTAAAAAACAATCCGGCCGTTGAAATTGAAATGAGCGCGCATACGGACAGCCGCGGTGCAGACGACTACAATTTTACATTAAGCGACTCAAGAGCCCGATCTGTTATGGAATACATTTTGTCTAAGGGCATTTCTCCATCGCATATAACGTCTAAAGGATATGGGGAAACAAAACCCGTCGCACCGAACGACACCGAAGAAAACAGGCAGCTCAACAGAAGGGTGGAATTTAAAATTATGAAGAACTAACATTTAAGGTTTGTTATCGAAAAGTTATAACACACACAGGTATATTACTTTAAAGTCCTTCCAGCGTCTAACTAATATAAAGTATAAGTTATGAAAAAGATGCTGATAGTCATGGTATCACTAGGACTTGCAGTGGGCGCTTCAGCCCAGCATTTTGGAGGTCACGGCGGCGGTTATCATGTTCGCGGACCCCGCCTGGCAATAGGTTTTGGAGCCGGTTATCCTTTCTTTAATCCTTACTATGGGGCTTATTCTCCCTTTGGATACCCTTATAGAGGCGGATATGGGTATGCATCAAGGTCTTCAAGGCTGGAATTGCAGGTGCAGGATATAAAACTTGATTATTCTGACAGAATCAAATCTGTTAAAATGGACCGTACTATCCGGGGCCGGCAAAGAAGGCAGGTGATCAGGCAACTGAAAAATGACCGCGACAGGGCAATCGTAGATGCCAAAAGGAACTACTATTACAACCGTTCATCGGCCGGAAGGGCTCCTGCAAATAATAACAACAATTTTAGTGAGTAAAAAAGCAAATACCGGCATATTTTTGTGCCGGTATGAAAATTTACACGCACACATTTAAGCACTTTAATGAACTCACTACTACAGAACTTTATTCCTTTATCCGCTTAAGGAATGAAGTATTCGTAGTGGAGCAAAATTGCATATACCAGGATGCGGACAATAAAGATATTCTATGCCATCACCTGATGCTGTTTCAGGAAAAAGAACTGATCGGCTATGCGCGCCTGGTGCCGGCAGGATTAACGTTTACTGAAATTTCCATTGGAAGAGTGGTGACCAGCCCTCTGGCAAGAGGAACAGGGGCTGGCAAACTGCTGATGCAGCTGGCTATAGAGTATTGCTATAAATTATATGGATATAAAAACATACGGATAAGCGCGCAATTCTACGCCCGATCATTTTATGCACAGGTAGGATTTATTGAAACGGGTACTGTTTATCTGGAGGACGACATTGAACACATCAGTATGGTCAGATTGCACGAGGCTTAATATTACCTTCGGAAAATTCGATAAAACCGGTACGCTATGCACATATAGCCTACCGGTTTATTAATTATATCTGTTTATTTCTTTTCTATATATCCAAATAATCCATCTTTAGCCTCATCCGGACCTGCGGCAAAATACAACCTGTTCGGATCAACCGCAGTAGCAGTAGCTGGCGGGAATGTAATGGCCCACAAACCTGGTATCACAATCGCCTGGCCATGACTTTTCAGAGGTCCGACAAAATGCCCGTCAGTTGTATAGGCGTTAATTTTTCCATCGCCAAAATTGCCGATCAGTATCATATCCTTTGTGCCGGAACTATTGTTTAATGATACTTTAGACAACATTTCATCTTCATTATCCGCAAAAAAATCCGCGGCAGCATGCGTAATGCCCCATGGTGCGTTAAGAACATCATTTGATGCGAATCGCTTTACAAAATCGCCATTGGTTTTAAAAATGTCCACATAACCAAGACCTGCCCCAAATTCTTCCCGACCATTCGATGCAACTTTTGCAAAGGTTACATAAAGCCTCTCTCCCACTGCCTGGATATTATAAGGAGCATATCCTGCAGGCAATGCCGGATCTGTAAATGTCCAGGGAACAACGGCATAATTCTTATCCCAGACCACTATTTTACCCGCTCTGAAATCAGCGGCGTAGAGGTAATTTTTCCCATCGGTCGCAGCCATCGTAAGACCTGTATAGGCAGAAGTGGAAGAATTATTCAGGATCGTCAGCGCCACATCTCCTCCGTTCCAGCCAGACAATATACCGTCTACTCCTACAAAAATAAATTTTGCTGACTTTCCATTGGATAGCCCAAAATCGGTGGTTCCGTTGAATACGATACCTGTAGGATTGCCTGGGGCGCCTGCTGTTGCGCCGGGAACCCAGACCGGAGGTCTCAGGATCACTCCTTCCTTATCATAAATTTCGCTGACATGTCCGCCCTGCGAATTTACCCAGGCTACGCCGGAAGGATTAAATGCGATCCCCCATGCATTGATCAGCGTGGAATCCATATGCGCCGCGTTATAATGATGATTGTTATCTACCAGGTTTACCTGGTTAAAATTTTTAAGCTGGTGATCGGGCGGTGTGGTTTTTTTACAGGCATTTAAAATAAATAGTGTTCCGGTGAGAAAAAGAAAGGACCAGGCAACAGACATCGTTCTGTTTCCTGAAAAGGACATTTGTTTCATAATCAAGTTTTAAGATTTGATATAAAGTTGTTACCGTCGTTTTATGGGGCAGGATGGCCCATTTGAAAAATGGGAATATTGTTTATTACGCAAAGGGTTCGAAAAGGGTTGCCTGCAGAAGAAAAACCATTTACCCGGGACTTTTAAAAAAAAAACACGATTCTTACCACTGGAGATACCTGAAACGGCCTGGCTGTATGTCAATCGTATAAATAACCAGCAGCAGCAACACCAGGTACCATATAAAGATCAGCACGTTGGCATACGGTCTGCTGAAATATTGAAGCAGCCAGCTATACATATTTTAAAATTTTTTTTAGCAATGGTTCCAGCGATTCTATAGATTCAGATCCTATAAGTGTGCAACTGAATGCAAATAAATGAAAAACCCATATTCTGCCGAGCCATTTTCCCCAGGCATTTTCATTGATGAATAAAGAAACTTTGGGAATTAATTTTCTAAGCCTGATGGTGACTAATATTAGCACAGCTTGTAATGATCCCCAGGCGATATAGCGCAGTGATATTTCGTGCCAGAGGGCAAGAACCAGCATGGAAACGATCAGCGCCAGCCAGCGGTTGCGTGTAAATCCCGCTATGGGTTGAAAAACATACTCGCGGCACCAGCCTGATAAGGAGATATGCCATCTTTGCCAGAACATCTGCATATTAGTGGCCAGAAACGGTGCGTTAAAATTTTCAATTATACGCACTCCCCACAGTAAAGCGCCACCTACGGCCAGATCTGAAAAGCCTGCAAATTGAAAATAAGCATTGCCTGTAAAGGCTACAATTTCCAGGTATAACCTGGGAAAATAATGAGTAGTTCCTTCAGCGTACTCCCGAAATCGGACACTAAATAAAAAATTGCCAAGAAAAGATATCTTCACCAGTCCGAACAGTATTCGCTCCAGTCCTTCGGAAATAAACCGGGGATCCCATTTGTGCCTGCGCAGGCTACGCTGGAACGCTGGCATGCGATGGATCGGCCCAATCAGTATCACTGGAAGAAACAACAGGTATTGCAGGTATTCTATGAGTCCGGGCCGCTGCATGGTTCCCTTATAGCATTCAAAGGCCACATGAATCTGGCGAAAAGCATAATAGGAAAGACCAAGTGGAACAAGCCAGTGTGCGTATGTAAATCCAGTCTTGACAATCACCAGCGGTATTAACGGAATCAAAACAGGTACCCATTTAAAATTTCTTATGACGGGATGCCAGCTCAGCCACTGCAGGCAGGCACATCCGATCAGTAATGCCACTGCAACAGGTGCTATCCAGGCATAGATGCAAAATGTTGCGCACATCATTACTCTTCCTGTCCATTGCCTGGGCACCAGCCATATCACGGGCGAGGTAATAAAAATCATTGCAAGAAAAAGGACTTGAAGTTTCATAAAGAAAGTTGGCCAGCTACAAGGTTAGAAAAGAATATGCTTTGTTTCTGCTGACCTTTATTGTTCATGTGAGCATGATCGATATAATTGGTTTCGTTCAGCTTCAGTTCAGGATACACATATTCGATCCGGCAATATTCTTTTAAATAACTAAGGTTTCTGAAAAAAGATATTGTGTCCTTACTGTTCCATTTCCTGGCTTCTAATGGCATTTCTAATGGGAAATTAAGAAGCAGAATTTTAGTTCCCTGGTTTTGCCAGGCAACAAGTAAATCTTTGAAGGCAGCAAGTTTGCCTGTGTCCACCAATCCGCTTCTAAAAGCTTCCAGTTCTGTTATTCTTCTTTTCAGTACCAAAGGTTTACTGTCAGGTAAATAATAATACTTTTTCTTATTAATAAAATTCCTGAAGCGTTGTGTATATTCCGGCCAACCCTTTTTTTTAGAAAAAGAATAAAATAACATATTGGCCTCTACAACCGCTATCACCGGATGCAAACGACGCAGTTCAGTCGATAGGTCACTAAACGTTTCGGGACCTGCATCCAGCTTCCATACCTTCAGCACACGGGTATTTAGGCCAGATGCTGCTGAAATATTCTTCTCTAAAACGTTCATGCTATCTAATCCTGCGCCCGTAAGCGAGGTGCCTAAAGCAACAACAAGGGGAATGTTATCTGAAGATGACTGATCTGTTATCCAGGATTGCAGGGATTTCTTTTCCTGCTGATCCCCGGAAGGCAATTTTATGATAAAAACACCTATACAACAACCTGCTATTAGCAGCGCCACCCAGATTAATAAACCAGGATGTTCTTCTTCAAACATATCTTTCTGTAATAAGTTGAGTTGCTTTTTTAATACTGTTAAGTGTCATTACTTCAGCAGTACTAAAACGAATATTGAATTTCTCTTCCAGTAAAGTAATAAAAGTAAGATGCGCGAGTGAATCCCATCCGCCTACAGTTTGTGAGGTGTCGCCGATAGACAGTGCCTTTACCGGAACCTGGAAAGATTCAGCCGCTATTGACAATACATTATCTACAATTTCACCGGAAGCAACCGATCGTTCTGTTGTGAAATGCGATAATTGTTCACGAAGTTCCTGCAACTGCACTTTCCCTGAAGCACCTTTTGGTAACGATTCAAGAATATAAATTTTCTGTGGCACTTTTTTTTCTTCCAGCCATTGCCTGCAATATTCTATAAGCGACGTACCATTAATACTGATCCCTGGTTTAGCAACAACGGCCGCTACAAGTTTCTCACCAAACACTTCATCGCGCAAACCTATTGCGCAGGCTTCCGATACACCGTCATTTTTTAACAGGCATTCGGTCACTTCCTCCGGCTGAATATTGTATCCTCCGGAAATAATCAGGTTTTTTTTTCTTCCGCGTATCGTTATGAAACCATCTTCATCCCGAGAAGCAAAATCGCCCGTTAATAACCATCCATTTTCAAAACTTTGCGCAGTACCAGCAGGATCATTATAATATTCCTTCATTATATGGGACCCCTTTAATAAAAGTTCACCAGTTACTCCATCAAGAACATCTTCCCCCTTAAAATCGATAATCCTTATTGCCGTATCAATCGGTTTGCCTGCAGAATATTTTCTGTAGGTACCGGACTGCGGACCACAAAATAAACTCCCTGCTACGGTTTCCGTTAATCCATATACATTGTTAACCTGTATATTAAAAGTACTTTCCACCTTATCCCAAAGCGGCACTTCCAGATGTGCGGATACAGAGATCATGGCGCTGAATGCGGGATAAGTAAAACTGTCCTCAAATCCTTCAGAAAAAGCAACGATCATGTTCAGCATCGCCGGCACAACAAACCAGTGGGAAACATCATTCGCGTAGCCGTAATCCAGCAGGGCGGGAATTTTATCGATGGTAAAAGCAAAAGGCCTGTGACAGGAACATCCAGCAAATGCAGCCAGTAAAGGTCCCTGAATGCACCCATCCGCATGCCATAACAGTAATTGGTTCAGCAACACACTTTTTTCAGTAAGACCGTATACTTTTTGTAAAGTGACCAAGTGCGCAGACAGATTTCTATAAGTAATAGCGACACCTTTGGATGCTGCGGTAGTTCCCGAGGTGAAGATGATGTATGCTATACTGTCCGCATCGGGAGCCGTTGGGAAATTAACAGCAGCCGTTGTTTTCTGCAGCTCGGATAAGTAGTCGTTCTGTAGTGCCGGCGCTTTATTTTTTCGGAGAAATTTTCCCAACACCCCCGTTCCGGCAATGCTGTTCTTCTGAAAGGAAAGGATTTTTGAAAACAGGTTGTCAGGAAGCGCCCAGCCGGCAAGTGACTGTTCATCCGCAATGATAATGGAAGGTGATGTTCTGTCAATAATACTTTTCGCCCGGTGGGATTTGGTTGCGGGATCGAGCATAACAGTAGATATGCCGTTTGCAAGGGCCGCTATAAAAATAGCCGCATATTCTGCTTCATCCGAAATAGAAAGTAATAATCTGTCATTTCTGTTTATTTCCAGATCCCTGAAAAGTGCTGATAACTTCTTTATTTTTTCCCGTAACCACTGGTACGTATATGTTCTTTGCTGAACCTGGAGAAAAGTGGCAGAACCGTGCCGCTGATATAGTTGCTCTAACATGAAAAATATAGTATTTATACATTTACAAATTGACCAGTGAGCGATGAACGAATCACTTTATTATGATTGCCGCGAGGAATATTTTCTACTGCCGCAATTAATTTAGGAACCGCATACGCACCAATCTTTTCAAGGATGAGTATTTTTATCTGTTGAACAATCTCTTCCACTTTTTTGATTTCTACAGGCACAAAGAAAATGGCCATGGATTCTTTTTCATATTCCTTCATAGGGCAAACAGCCCAGTCGCTGATCAGATCAATATCCGCTATTACTTCTTCGATCGCCGAAAGCTCTATGCGTTCTCCGGACGGCAGTTTCACAAGATCGGCAATTCTTCCGCGAAGGCACACAGTACCATCTTCCATGATTGTAGCCAGGTCCTTTGTATGGAACCATCCTCTTTTCAATGCGCTTGCCGTGGCCGCTTTGTTTTGATAATAACCATTAAAAATTCCAGCACCATATATGCATAATTCTCCTGTTTCACCCGGCAACAGCTGGTCGCCCTGCTCATCTACAATTTTTATAAGACAACCTACCGGTTTTCCAATACTTCTTTCATCGGTATAATCAGTGAATGGAATTTCAGCGATACAAATACCGCTGGTCTCCGTTAATCCATAATAATTCATTAAAACAGATCCTGTTTTTTGCCTCCAGTCGTCTCTGATTTTCGCAGGCAGTGCATTTCCTGTACTTAGTGCCAGGCGAATGGAAGATAATGGCTTTGATGTTCCGGCAGTGTGCGCGGCAAAAAGCAACTGTTTAAAAAAAAGCGGATTTGCGGTCAGTATAGTGATTTGCTCCCGCTGAATAATGTCATAATGCCGGTAGATGGTATTTCCTCTTTCGGGCAACACGCATACAGCACCAGCCTCCGCAGTGCAAATAGCGGCATTACGTAACCCACTCATTGTTTCAAGTCCGCCCAATGCGTAGAAACGATCCTTCTTTTTCCAATGGTACATTTCAGTCATGAGCCTTCCGGAACGAACGAGTTGCGCATGCGTTAAAGGAATAGCTTTAGGATTTCCTGTTGAACCGGTAGTTGAAAGAATAACGGCGATATCTTCCGGAACAGGAACTATATATTCTATATCCCGCACATCCATGTGTTTGGACAGCATAGCCTCGAAAGAATTTACCATATCATACAATGGTTCATCCTGCAGATCTGTCATCACCACTTTACCTTTTAATAATGTCCGAACAATAGGATACCATTTGGGATCTACGAAAGCCATCGAAACAGGTATTCTTTCCAGATGTTTTTGTATACTGATCGCTGATTCCCCTGTTGATACCGGCACAATAATTATTCCCAGAGAGACAGCTGCCCAGAAAATTATAAGCGTTTCATAATGCATATCAGCGCACAGGAAAAGTTTATCACCTTTAATCAGCCCTTCGTTAATTAAAGCCTTCTTTGTTAATGCAATCAATTCATCGCCCTGCAGATAGGTTAATGTTTCCTGTTCAGTTTTTATCCATGTTTCACCACTGTGCCAGGTTACAGATTGTTTCCAGAAACTATATAATTCCTGCTCGTGTTTTTCCGGCAGGTATTTCTGTTGTCCTAGAAGCGTTTGAAGCCGGAAGCCAGTGTAATCCACCGGAACAGCCTGTGCCAGGTCTAGCTGCCAGCATTCTTCCAAAAAAGCTTGCAGGTAAGCGGGAGTAAATCCAGTTAATGAAATAATCTGATCAAGGGTTTTTCCTTCACCCGCCCAATACAATATTTCTTTCCATTCTTTTGCCACGATTGTATCTATTGAAGGTGTGACCCGGTATTTATAAATAATATGCCTGTCGAGCAGTTCCCCGATCTGCGAACCATAGAGAGACAGATTCCATTGTATTTTATTATTTATTGAATTGATGACCAGCATTGGGTTCTGCAGCAAGAAGTAGTTATGCCAGGCAAATTGATGGCCTCGCCAGGGTTTGAGATATGGACCGGTGGAGGGATCCAGCCATGCCACGCAACCGTTGTAATCTGCGTGCCCAGGGGTCGACATCAGCGGCAGGGCCTCTTCTTTTCCAAAATCATTTATTTGGAAAGTTGCCGGTTCCGAAAGGATATACCCCCGGCGTTGAGTAATTGGCTCAAGAGCATTGAACAGGTAATCGTATTCTTTCCCATGCAGCTGGCGGCAACCTCTTTCAAAAAATGGCTCTGGAAAATTATTAGTAAGGTGAACATGTGGGAACACTATGGGAGCAGAAGGTTTAGTGATCCTTTGGATTTCTTTCAGCAATTCAGGCTGGTTAAATCTGTGCAGCAGATCGAAACCGATTACAGCCGAAATAGTACCTGAAGCAATTGGAAGGGGGCGAAAGAAATCAGCGAAAAATATTTTATGGTATTTGCGGCGATCGGGAGACATCCAGTAATCAAAGCCCTTGTATCCGAGTATATCCTTGTCTCCTTCCCAGATGGTCCATATTTCCTGTTGTGGGAACCATCCTGCCAGCATGGCCGCGGTCCAACCGCTACGGTCCCAGCAATTCAAAACAATATCTCCTGGCTGAAGTTGAGTCTGCAGATAAGAAACAAATGAATATAAAGCTTTAAAAGCCTCATTAAAGGGTTGAAAGCAAGCGTAAATATCTATTGAGGGGTGGCAACTTTTATGATGGATGAACTGAAGGTATTTCTGGCGGTTGCTTTCCAGGTAAGAATGAAGGAATGCAAGGGATTCCTTGGAATTTCCAGGAAGGATCAGGTCCCTCCGGTCCGTGAATTCCAATGGCCCGATAAACGGATAAGCAATAAATTGGTCAGCAATATTTTTCCACCCTGATTTTTCCATGATAGTCATTTTTGAAATGTAGAAGCGACTTTCACGGATATCGAAGCAGTTGATCATAAAAGTAAACAGAATAAATGATTTATGCAAGAGGTAAGCAACCTTACCGCCGTGTCACCGTATTATCTGTATTACAGAGACCAGCATGATCAAAGTAGCCATAATTACAAGATCAACTTTATATACTGTGGCCGGTGGCGACACTGTGCAGGTGCAGCAAACTGTCCGATCGCTGGGCAGGCATGGAATTGCTGCGGAAATTAAGCTTACTCATGAAGCAATAAACTATGATAATTATGATTTACTACACTTCTTTAATATCACCCGTCCCGCAGATATATTGTACCATATAAATAAAACGGGCAAACCTTTTGTTGTTTCTACCATACTCATCAACTACAGCGAATATGATAATAATTTTCGCAAGGGCTTACCAGGGCTTATTCTACGGTATTTTTCCACGGACACCAATGAATACATAAAATGTCTGTCGCGATGGCTATTTGGCAAAGATAAAATGATGAGCATTGCCTACATATTAAAGGGCCAGAAAAGATCTGTACGGGAAATTATCCAAAAGTCAACTTTGTTGTTTCCCAACTCCAGGTCCGAATACGGCCGCCTCAAAGAATCTTATAATTGTAATGCTGATTATATTATAATTCCAAATGGGGTGGATACCCATCGGTTCAGGTTTGATAACCGGATCACCAAAGATCCAAAGCTGGTTATCTGTGTGGCGAGGATTGAAGGAATAAAAAACCAGGTTAACCTGATAAAGGCACTGAATAATACCTTATACCGGTTGGTGATCATCGGCGACCCAGCCCCAAACCAGTCGTCATATTACAGAGAGTGCCGGCGCATTGCGGCGGATAACATCAGCTTTATTAATCATGTTCCCCAGCAGCAACTGGTAACTTATTATCAAAGCGCCAAAGTACATGCGCTGCCAAGCTGGTTTGAAACAACCGGATTAAGTTCGCTGGAAGCAGGAGCAATGGGCTGCAATATTGTTATCACCGATAAAGGTGACGCAAGGGAATATTTTGGCAGCGAAGCGGTTTATTGCTCTCCCTCCTCACCAGAAAGCATTTACACCGCGGTAGAAAGAGCCGCATCACATCCAACAAACAAAAAACTACAGTCAAAGATTTTATCGCAATATACCTGGCAAAAGGCCAGCCTCTTCACGGCGCAAGGATATAAAAAGGTTATAAACAGATCATGCCATTAAAAATCGCAATACTGGGAACAAGAGGTATACCCAACAATTACGGTGGATTTGAACATATCGCAGGGTGGCTTGCCCGGGGTTTTGTAAATATAGGTCACGAAGTAACCGTGTACAATTCCAGCAAGCATCCATATCAGGGAAAAGAATGGTACGGCGTGAAGATCATTCATTGTTTCGACCCCGAATATCTGATCGGAATCGCCGGACAATTTATTTATGATTTCAATTGTATACGGGATGCGCGAAAGAAAAACTTTGACGTTATTCTGATGCTCGGTTATACAAGCAGTTCAGTGTGGGGATTTATGTATCCTAAAAATATACCTGTAATCACCAATATGGATGGCATGGAGTGGCAGCGGAAGAAATATTCCAGGCCTGTAAGACAATTTTTGAAATATGCCGAAGTTATCGCCATCAGGAAAAGAGGATTTTATATTGCCGATTCACCTGTAATGAAAAAATATCTCGATAATAAATACAACATTAAAAGCAGGTACATTGCATACGGAGCAGACGGATGTCCGATCGCAGATGAGAGCCTCTTAATCGAATACGGATTGAAAAAATACAGATATTTTCTATTGATGGCCAGGATGGAACCGGAAAATAATATTGAGGTTATTTTAGATGGATATATGTTGTCTTGCACAAAATTAAAATTTATTGTAATTGGAAATACGGACAACAGGTTCGGTAAATACCTGGTAAAGAAGTATAAAATGGAAACCCGGATAGTATTTTCCGGACCAATCTTTCACGAGCCAAAAGTTCAGAGCCTTACAGCCTTCTGCAATCTGTATTTTCACGGGCATAGTGCCGGTGGCACCAACCCTTCATTACTGAATGCTATGGCAGCCAGGGCGCCTCTTGCCGCTCATGACAATCCATTTAATAAATACATTTTAAAAGATAATGCCCTGTACTTCAAATCCGCTAATGATATTTGCGAAATTATTAATAAAAATAAATATACAAATGATATACATATTAACAACAACTACTACAATGTAACTGAAGAATTTAACTGGCCAAAGATCATTGATCAGTATGAGAAATATATTATAGAATGCCATAGCGCCGGCCATCCTTATTGTTCTATTAAAACAAATATCCTTGTGCATTAAAAAAGATATATTGGCCACGCTGGCATATTTCAACATGTTTCATTACCCGCTAAGGAAAAGTGAAGTGTTTACTTTTCTCGGACACGCACATAATCAGAAAGAGTTTGAGCTGGTGCTGGAAGAGCTGATAAAAGATGTCGTTGTATTTAAATTAGGAGAATATTACAGTCTCCGAAATGAATACGCTTTGGTCGAAAGACGTTGCAAAGGGAATAAAAAAGCTGTATCAATGATTAAAACAGCAGAAAAAGCAGCTTCGTTAATATCTGCATTCCCATTTGTAATAGGAGTGGCCGTTTCAGGATCGCTTTCAAAGAACTTTGCTGATAAAGATGCCGATGTTGATTTCTTCATCATCACCGCTGCCAACCGGTTATGGATAGCGCGAACATTCTTACATATATTTAAAAAGTTCACTTACCTGTTCAACAGGCAACACTTTTACTGCATGAACTATTTCATTGATGAGCAGCAAACTGTTATTCTTGAAAAGAATATTTATACAGCAACAGAGATTGTTACCTTATTGCCATTAACAGGATCAGGGGTATTTGAAAAATTCTTCTCCGCAAACAACTGGACAAGAAAGTTCTTACCTAATAATTATCCATGTACCGGTTCCATTAAAAATGTGAAGAGATCCTGGTTAAGATCATTTTTAGAAAGTATGCTAAACAATAATGCAGGTAAAGAAATGAATATCCTGCTAATGAAATGGACCGCAAAGAACTGGCGTTCAAAAACCAGGAAACAAAAGAAAAATAGTAAGGGAATGGTGATGAGCCTTCATACGGGAACGCACTTTTGCAAACCTGATCCGGATAACTACCAGAAAAGATTACTGCATCAGTACAACGATAATTTAATAGAGGTATTTGAGATGCAGGAAAGGGTCTTAGCGAAAAAAGCTATATTTTTCTCAGCGAAATAATATAATAATCGCCAATGTATTTCCAGGGCCATCTTGCCTTCAGGTTGTTCTCTATGCCACACAGCCAGGAAAAGGCTTTTGGATATTTGTCTGAAAAATGGTTGAAATAAGAAGGCGGAACAATAGCGCACAATCCTTCAATTCCTAAAAATTCATACTTACCTTTCAACTGCCTGATTACAAACGAGGGTGAATAATACCAACAGGAAAACGCATTTTCGCCGATCTTTGCATTTACTCCTTTAGAACTGAAAAACCTTCTGGTAGCTGTTTTAAATTTTCCTTTAAAAATTAACAGGCTCTCCCATAAACAAAATTTCGGAAGAAGAACCAAAACAACAATACCTCCTGGTTTCAGCAAATCATCAAAGCTATCCAGCACACTATCCAGGTCGCCGGTACAATTCAGACCTGCGAAATTGGAGAACAGGCAATCGTAAGGTCCCTTATTTTTAAGCGTATTTAAAGCGGTAAATGAACAAATTTCTTTGGTAACGGACCCCGTTAACTGTTGGCGGACTACTTTTTCCAATAAAACGTTTTGCATTCCAGCAGAAATATCCGTTGCATGTATCCGATGACCAAGGGAAGCAAAGAAAACGGCATCTTCTCCGGTGCCTGAATTCAATTCAAGAATATTACTTGAGGGTAAAAGTAGTTTCAACACATGATCCCTGACACGGTTACGTTTATATTGTATAATGCCATCCTTAGCATATAAATCATCGAAAATAAATGATTGTTCCGAAAATGCAGCCGCAACTTTTTGTTCATTTATATGATCAACTGTTATGCTCATGTGGATTTTTCTAAACCTTGTAACTTTTGCTTGAGAATGTAGGTGGCCGGAAGATAATACAATACCGATAAAGCCTTTTTCAGGGATGAATATTTTATCTTTAAAGGATTTTTAAATATTTGCCGCAGGTTATCAAAAGCGATATGCTTTCTATAACTTTTATGCACATACCCGTGCAATTGTTTATAGAATGCCGGCTGGTAAGTGTTGCTGAACATTAGCGCCATCTCATCGGAGTCCTTCCAGTTTGTTTTTTCAGTCAGCTGATTTTTAACCTTTTCAAAGAATAAAGTTCCAGGCAGCGGGTAGGATACTGAAATTCCTATTTCAGCAGGCAACAACTCATTGATCATTGCTATTGTCATTTCTATATCTTCCCTGGTTTCAGTGAGGTAACCAAATTGGATGAAAAATGATGGCCTGATTCCACAACTTTTTAATAAACCCGTGGCTTCATATATCTGCCGGACAGTTGTGCCTTTATCCATGGCATCAAGGATTTTCTGGGAACCGCTCTCCGCTCCCATCCAGATATTTTCACATCCGGCCCTTTGCAGATCACGGATATTATTTTCCTGCAGCAACAGGTCAACCCTGCCCTGCATTTTGAATTTAAATACCAGTGCTTCCTGCTGAACAAGATCTGCGAACTCCTTTACCCAGCCTGGTTTAAGTCCGAATATGTCATCACAAAACCAGATATGTCCAAAGCCGAACTTATCTTTCAGCATTTTTAATTCCGCTACTACATTTTGAGGGCTTCTTGAATTATAGCGGTTGCCATAAATAGGCTTTGCGCACCAGTTACATTTAAAGGGACAACCTCGGGTGGTAGCCATATTCATAGAAAAGTATCCGGTATTTTTCAACCACATTTTCCGGTAGGGTTCCATGTTTATAATGTCCCAGGCCGGGTATGGAAGTGAATCAAGGTTTCGCAAAACGCTCCGGTGCTTTGTTCTGACCATTGCACCATTATATTTGTAAGCAAGTCCTTCGATAGAAAAATAATCTGGCTGATTATCTGAAATCGCATTCATCAGTTCCAGTAGAGACTGCTCCGCCTCTCCCAGTAAAACAAAATCAGCACCTTCATTAAGATACATTTCAAATCGGTCGGTAGAATCAGAGCTGGATACGATCACCATGCAATTTCTTTCTTTGGCATACCTGATCATTTTAAACGCCGCTTCGCGCATGTTTTCCAGGCACATTTTTGTCAGGTAATTAAACCCGTCATCATAAATCACAAGGACATCAGGGTGCGTGTTATCAATAGAATTAATGATCTCCTCCGGTCCATGCGAAAACATGGTATCAAAAAAAGAAACGGCATACCCATGTTTTCTCATAAAAGACGTTGCATACAAAGTGCCTAATGGCGCGTAGGGTCGTCCGGTTGCCCATTGCTTCGGATCGAAGCGCAGGAAATACGAATGCGTAAATAGTAACTTTTTCAAATCAGGAAATATTTTTTGATGGCGCGAGGTTCAGATAACATACGCATTTCACACAGGTATCATTTTTATCCATATCCAGGTTCTTTCTAAAAGAAATAGCGGCATCGCTGTTAATGATCTGATCCAGCGGTGCTGATTTTATATTCCCATAACCACTATGAAAAAAACACGGCCGCACGGTTCCATCGGCCTCTATTACCGTCGATACCCAGGGCGCATTGCATTTTTTGTAGGGAAATGCACAATGCCCGTAATATGCGGCATAATAATCATGTATCTTTTGCAGTTTTAATGGCGACTCGGCAATAAAATTACTTTTGAAATCATCTTTGTAAACAATTATTAAATCATCTATGACGGACTGCAATTCTATCAGCTCATTTTCGGATAGCAATATTTGCTGCTGTCTTTCACTCTGCCATGCGGTCTCCCTGTTAAAGGCCGTACTGCTTACATCCGCGGGCAAAAAACTTATCCTGTCAATTCCGATGTCTTTAGCGCTGTTGATAATATCTGCCCATATCCTGAAATTAAGCCGGTGGATCACCGTTCTGCCAGTGATCTTATAATAAGGATCAATGGCCCTTAACGCCTGTATGCCTTCCTTTACTTTCTTAAATGCACCGCGGATATTTCGGATCTTATCATGCAATTCTTCATCACCATCCAATGAAACGATTATGTCATCCACCCATTTCACTAACTGAGGCGCATTTTTTTTGATGGTCAGTCCGGTAGAAAGTAATGTGATTTTTACTTTCTCTCTTTTAAGTATTTTACAAAACCAAAAGAAATCAGGATTAAGCAATGCTTCACCACCAGACATTAATATCTGTTTCGTACCAAATTTTTTCAGTGAATCCAGCAATCCCTTTATATCATTTTCAGTGAGTTGTTTCAGGCTATGGTTGCCTTTCCATATATCACACATGACACATCTGCAATTGCATGCGCTATGCGGCATAAGAATAACTATAGGCAAACTGCTGATCTTATTAGTTTGCAATGTCCTGTAGCGGCTAAATGTCTGATATACCGATTGAATAATCATGAAGGTTTTATAAGTATCCAGGGAAACGTATCCCTTCTGCTAAATATTTTATTGGTGAATGATGAAGGGTTAAATAAAAATGTATGATTAAAATCGTTTAATGCATCGGCATTATGGTGAAAATAAAAGTCGGCCATCGTATCGCATCCAATTGACCGGTAATACAGGTCGCTCCTACGCCTGGCGGGTACTACTTCAAATTCAGTGTAGAAACAGCTGTCCAGAATATGTATCTCTCCTGTTCTCTTCAATAACGATAATGCATCTTCTATAACCTTACGAAAAGACGGGAAATACTGGATGGAAGCTGCGAATATGACAATATCGACGTCTTTATCGTAATCCATACCATCCATTTCACCTTCTTTAAAAGTAAGATTCAATTTGTCTTTAAAAACTCTTTTCCCCTGGTTTAATTCGGTTTTATTGATATCTATGGCAGTGATGTATGAATTCTTTATTCCGGCAAGCCTACCAGAAAGCCACCCGTTCCCACAACCTACTTCCAGTATTGAAAGTGATCCTTTTTTCCCTTTCAGGTAGTCAATCAACCTTGTGGAAGATCGCTTCCTTATTTTCCACTCGGCATGATGGATATGGGACGAGGCGATAAAAGGCAGTTGGGCAACCTGTTCATCGGTATACAGCCGGTTCTCTTTTTTTCTGGAGGCAATATATAATTTTTCAAAATCTCTTTCTGAATAAAAGGGATCGCCCGGCTTTTTGAAAATATCATTGACTATGATCAAAGCGCTTTTTTTTAATTAGTACTAAAATCCCTGTATTTCAGGTTGCCTGTATTTCCACATTCTCTGCAGTAATTTTATTTCATAGGGATACCGGTGCAAATTTATTTTATACCGAAGCCCAGCCAGTAAATGAATAGCCTTTCTTTTAAAATTACTTAAGCGTATATCGGTTATGGTGGGATAATATCCATTCAGTACCGTTTCAAAATTCCTGATCTTGTCAATCATCATCGGAGTCAGCCATGGCGTCAATGGATTCTTGCGCATGTCGAAATTTTCCCATGCCGGGCTTATCCAGTCTTCCAGTGTCTGGGGAAACCTGAACCCCTTCTCAAGAGCCTGGTTATACAGATCGGAGCCTTCAGTGGCCACAGGACTATACGTATATAAAACAATTTCCGTTCCCGGATTGATTTTCTTTATTTTTTTTATAAACTTAATTTCGAAATCAATCTGCGCCTCAACTTCTTCCGGGGTGGGTGCGGGCGTACCCAACACAAAAGAATATTCCGGTATGATATCAAATTTTTTCAGCCGTTCAGCAAAGGAAGCAATTTGTTCACTGCTTTGCGTGCCACCCTTATCCATTTGTTTCAAAATTGCATTATTGCCACTTTCTGCGCCAAAGAAAATGATCTTGCATCCCGCTTCTCTGATCAGTGCAAGCGAAGAATCTTTAAATTTATTCATGGTATCGATACGGGCCATTCCCCACCAGTTCATTTTTTCCGGAATAATCAATTTCGCGAATTCAATGGTGCGCTTTTCAGATACGAAAAAATTATTATCATGAAATTCAATAGCATCAGCGCCCCATTTATCTTTGATATATTTGATATCGTTGTATACCTTCTGTGCGGACTTGGCCTTCCATCGCGCTTCATAAGTAGGAACAACGGCACAGAACGAACAGGTGAACGGACAACCTATGCTGGAATGATAGGCCAGTGTTTTTTGTCCCAGATAGGTTTTACCGAGGTATTTATCCATCGGATAAAATTCCGTTAGTTTATCATAAGGCAGTGAAGGCAGATCATCCTGCTCGATCAGGTCTTCCTTTATTGTTTTAATGATCTTGTCTCCTGATTTGTAGATAAGATTTTTTATCAGCTCATACGGTTCATTTTTTTCAAGCGAATCGATAAGCTTGGGGAAACAACGGTCACCCGGACCGTTAACGACAAAATCCACGATGCCTGAATTGAGCACCGCCTTGAATTGGCTCGTCGGAAAGTACCCGCCCCATATCACTTTAACATCAGGGTAATGTTGTTTGATGGCCTTTGATATAGGGATCGCCTGTTTAAGCTGCGGACCAGGCATCACCGTAAAGCCCACATACCTGAAATCACCCCTTTCCAGGTAGCGCATGATACCGGCCAGCGGGTCCGGCTCCCGGTTTCCATCCACAATCACCCATGGATATTTACCCTCTATCGAAGCCGCTATGTTTAAAATGGAATTAGGCACGCGGTGCTTCGCTACAGCACTGCGGGGGTTGACTAATATAATTTTACTCATAAATTTCCCGGAGCAGTGATTAGCTGCCGCTTTTAATACGTAGATCTCATTTCAAAGGTTGCCCACTCCAATTCGAAATAAACCTTTAAACAACCTTTTTACTGTTTTTGCGTACTAATACAGAAAAGAATGTCTTTTCAGACTGATCCGCATAAGTATGTTTTCCACCATAAAAAACTTTTTACAGAAATTCAGTCCGCCGGTATCCGAAAAAACGGCAGTAGAAGCCTATGATATCTGGGCGGATTCTTATGATGTGCAGCCGGGAAATCTTATGCTGGACCTGGACGAAATAATCTTTTCAACCCTGATCGGCGATATTGATCTTAAAAATAAAAAAATTGCCGATATCGGCTGTGGCACCGGAAGGCACTGGCAAAAACTGTACAACGGAAATCCATCCCTGTTAATGGGTTTCGATGTTTCAGCAGGTATGCTGAATCAACTCAGCCGAAAATTTCCTCATGCCATTACACATCATATCACAGATAACCAGCTGAATATGATACCAGCGGCATTTGTGGATTGCATAATTACCACATTGACCGTTGCCCATATCGTGAACATAGCTGAAGCCATTGCCTCCTGGTCAGATATTATTAAGAAAGGCGGGGATTTGGTGATCACTGATTTTCATCCGGCAATGCTTTCACAGGGAGGCAAAAGAAGTTTTAAGCACAAAGGCAAAAGCATGAGCGTGGTCAATTATGTTCACGGATTGAATGATGTAAAAACGATTTTTGAAAATAATGGCTTTACGCTCGTAAAGCAGGAAGAAAGATTTATTGATGAATCGGTGAAGTCATATTATTCTATGCAAAACGCTATGCCCGTTTATGAACGCTTCAAAGGCCTTCCGGTTATTTATGGGCTGCATTTAAAGAAAGAGCATGGTACTGAATAATGTAACGCTTCTACATGGCACAGATCCGGTAAATATTTTCGTAAAGGATGGAAAGATCGCAGGCATATCTGACGCAAATCCCGTACAGGGAATTTCCAGCATTACATTTACCGGAACCCTGGCATTGCCTGGACTTATTAATTCTCATGACCACTTGGATTTTAATTGCTTTTCGGTTCTGGGAGATAGCAAATACAGCAATTATACGGAGTGGGGCCAGGACATCCATAAAACCTATAGAAAAGAAATTGATCTCGTGCTTAGCATTCCACACCAACTAAGGATCTCCTGGGGCATGTATAAAAATCTGATCGCGGGAGTAACGACGGTGGTGAATCATGGTGCTATACTAAACATCAAAAATCCTTTGATCAATATTTATCAGGGCACACAAAACCTGCACTCTGTAGCGTTTCAAAAAAACTGGAAATGGAAACTCAATAATCCGTTTTATAAAAGCAAACCCTGTGTGATCCACACCGGCGAGGGATGCGACAAAAGATCCGGTGATGAAATTGATGCGTTGCTCAGGTTTAATCTACTTAAAAGAAAGCTGGTGGGCGTGCATGGTGTTGCCATGAATACCGCCCAGGCAAAAAAGTTTGCTGGTCTCGCCTGGTGCCCGGAATCAAATGAGGTATTATTGGGAAGGCATGCGAACATTATAGCATTAAAAAGAGCCACTAACGTGGTTTTTGGAACAGATTCAACGTTAACCGGTAACTGGAACATCTGGCACCATCTGCGGCTGGCAAGGAAACAGGAACAAGTCAGTGATGGGGAACTCTACCATATGATCAGTGCCGCTCCCGCAAAGCTCTGGGGAATGAATAATGGGGAACTGTTGCCAGGTAAGGACGCTGATATCATAATCGTGAATCAACATAATAAAGGATGGGATAATTTATTCGAAAATAATCCGCACGATATACTGTTTGTAATGCAGCAGGGTAAAATCAGGATGTTTGATGAAAGCCTTTTTATCCAGATAAAAAATTTACCAGTCGATCTGAGCGCATTCAGCTGCATTGTTATAAATGAGGCAGTAAAATTTGTAGCAGGTGATTTGCCGGAACTGCGAAAGATTGTCAGCAAATATACTTCCGATTTTACTTTTCCCTTCGAAGTGCGCAAAACGAGTCAAACTTCCAACAATGCTTAAAGTAGTGGATGTTGTATAACAGACAAAATTTCTCTGCAGGTATCTTCGATAGAACAGATTAATACTGGCTCATGGGTACTGTTTTTATTATTTAACAGGAATGCAACTTTTTCTGCCATCTCCAGTTCTGTAGTAACTATGTGCAGGTGGTTAAAATCTTTATTCATTGGCTTGCAATAACTAACTACCTGTGCACCTGCATACAATGCCTCTGCACATACCGTACTGAACCCTTCGTAGGATGATGGGTGAAGAAAGACTTTTGCCGCCTGCATAAGTTCCAGAACTTCTGCATGACTGCGTTCGCCTTTTAATTCAATGTTACCATTAAGATTATATTCATTTATCATTCTCTGCAAATTTTCTCTTTGCGGACCTTCACCGCAAATGATTGCTTTAATTGCAGGATATTTTACAGCGAGCCCGGCAACCACTCTTATAAACTGATCATATTGTTTTAAACTGATCAACGAGCCAGCTCCCATAATATCGAAATCTCTTTTTGCCGGGCCATTGGAAAATATACTTGTATCTATTCCCGGTAAGATAGTATGTGCAGGCTTCACCTGGTAATTTCTGCAATATTCCGCACAGATAAAATCAGACAGGGCGATAAGGGAACCCGGCGCTGGTTTCGTAATGAAGGCATACCGGTTGCCTTTTCGTGCATCCTGCCCCAGCAGCCATGTAAATGAATTGATCCTGTATTTTCTGGCAGCTAGTGTTCCAATTAGCGCACATTCGCCCAGCCATAAATTAAGGATCCCAAATACGCGGTTATTTTTCATAACAACAGACAGTTTTCTCCATACGGCCCACCATACCCGCAATCTGTTTATTTTCCCTCTGTTTCTCCCGTTAAAAGCATGGATGGTAATTCCATTCCACTCATAGCTGCCCGCAAAAAAAGGATACTGAAAGGTCAGCACAATTATATTGAGCGCCGGATACAGCTTCTTAAGATTTTTAACGAAAGACTGTGGAAAGGGCAGGCAGGTACTGTCCGCTTCATTCGCAGGAAAACCCGGAGTAAGAATGACCAGTGTTTTATTACTCAAATTGATTCAATAGGTGAGTATAGTTATTCCGGTAATATCCAACGAGCCCGTTCATGGGTTCCTTAATGATTTTCCCGGGTGTAAAATTATATTTTTTACACAGCTCCGCGAGCACATCCCTGTATCCCCAGGCTATGCTGCCTGTAAAATGAACCGGCACCAGGATGCTTTGGGGATAGGTAGAAATGTGTACTTTAAAAAAATCATCCAATCCTTCAGTTAATAGTTTTTCAAGATGCGGATGACCACGGTGTTCAGAAAAAAATATAGAATAAGAAGCCAGGTATCTATTGGGAAGTGCAACCGTGTAGATGCTCTCCAGCAAAGAGTCTTTGTTAACTGTAAACCTATTCTGAAAAACTGCCTCCAGTTGATTATCCAGCTTTCCATACAGATAGGCTGCGATGATCTTTTTCCCCAGATGCGCACCACTGCCTTCATCCCCTAAAATGTATCCTAAACCCGGGCTGTTAAGTTCAATCTTATTTCCATTATAATAACATGAATTAGATCCCGTGCCTAAAATGCAGGCGATGCCTTCAGTTTTACCACAAAGCGCATGTGCCGCAGCTACCAGGTCATAATCGATATGTATCGGGGCGCCGGGAAATAAGGTTGTCAATGCATTATAAACGATACTTACTGTATGCGGAGAAGTGCATCCGGTGCCGTAATAAAATACCTGTTGAATGTTTTTAGCCTCTGCAAGATTAACAAGCAGTTCCTGCTTAAGCAGTAAACTGATCTGATCGGTATTTAAAAAATAGGGACTGATGCCCTGGGTAATTATTTTTCTTGTACCGGTTGCCGATAGCACGCTCCATTCCGTCTTTGTGGATCCGCCGTCTGCTATTAGGATCAATGTTTTTTTATTTAAGGTAATTCATTTTTCGGGGCACTGATCACTCCAAGGTACCTGCCCATCCAGTACGGTAAAAGCCAAATATCGCCTGCGCTGTTCTCAGAACTGCCATTATTGCCGCCATCCAGCTCAAACAGGTTAGCATTGTGGCGGTACACCGGCAGCTCATCGGGAGGAAGGACTTCCCTGATGGTCTGCCTTCTGAAATTAGGAGCAATGAATTCAATATCCTTACGGGTACTGTTGGCCACGTTCCAGTTGATCAGATCAAGCGGATAACGCTGCAGGTAATGTACTGAAGCATCCAGGTCAAAATTCTTTACACCGGTCATTGCAGTCACAATATTCCAGGCTGCTTCTTTTTCAGGGCGTTCCGCTTCCCAATGATCAATAATAGATGCCCGGAATTTTGCTTTAAGTGTATCATTCAGGGCATAGCGGTACAATCCCCAGTACCCAAGGAAATACATCTCATCATCAGAGTGGTTCCAGCCATCCGACAGTTCGCGGCTCAGTTGATCAGCGTCTGCCGGCGCCGCTGCGATATCTTTCATCGGACGCATCAGGTTAGTGAGGAACCCGTGATTATTGATCAGGTCGAATGCTTTGTCTTTATATATTTTTTTATGGGTGAAATGATAGGCCGTCTGCAGCATGGACATGATATTGGAAGACGTGATCTTTCTGTCACCGACCATTTCCGGGCGCGCATTTACATACTCCGGGTTCCATCTTCCCCACATCGTGGGCTTACCGTCCCAGTCTATCATGTACAGGTCATGTTCAACAATATGCTGCATCAGTGTATCGATAAGCTTAATGGCCTTATTTTTTAGTTGCGCGTCATCAATTAATTCGGCTATGGCGCCAAATATAAAAATATGTCCAATGGCCTCGTCGCTGCTGGTCGTTGATTTCCAGTCCCACTCCGGATCTTCCGACTGCCGCCAGGCATGCCTGTCGGCAGTTTCATATCCTCTTCTTTCAAAAGATCTCGCCGGAAAACCTTTAAGAGGGTTAATAGTATACAAACGTTCCATTGCGTCAAGAGACTCGCGGCAATTTTGCAATGCGTCTGGTGAATGCGTAACGACATACCGGAACACTTCAGCTCCAAGGTACATGGATGTCCAAAGACCGTCATTATCCGAATCTTCCAGAATACCCGTGTCCGGATCACCATTCTTTATCCGGGATGTTGTAGCATTGAATCCGTTACGGATATGCCTTTCTCTAACCTGCTTTTCAAAGAATACAGCTTTATCCTGCAAGTTCATAACCTGGTGTTGAATCACACCCAGGCCGCCGTCTGTCAGCAACAATATATTTTCTTTCTCTCCGGCAGCGATGTCAATGATACTATCGGAAGGCATCCATCTCTCCGATGCATAATAATCGAATTTTCTATCGTCGCGTAACATGAATGCACCTTTGGTGGAACCAAACCACGTTCTTCCATTAATAACTTTAACAAGGGTAAGGTCAGAACAGGGAAGCATTGTATGGATACTATCTACCATTAACCCTGTGTTTGCATTAATGTTAAAATATCCTTCCTGCGTAGCTATAATTAATTCTTTATTATTTGCAGTAAGCGCAAAAGAAGTAAATGATTTGCCTTTATATTTTTGTTGAATGAGCTTATCCGTATTGGAAAATACCGACACTGAATTTTTACCCAGCAGCCAGAATGAATTTCTTGATTTATCAAAAATAATTCGGGAGATACTATCTGCTGCATGCCCTTGCCACAATACGCCTGACTGGTTTAAGTATTGAAGAGAACTTCCATCAGAGAGGAGAAAGGAGAAATCATTACCGGAGCTGAAAAAAGTTGCTCCGGGTAAGGTATGTTTTGCATAAAGTTTACCCGCCCAGGCATTGCCCAGTACTGCTTTATCGTCGAGGTACACGAACTGGTTATCATACAATTGAATATCTACGATTTTCCTATCCTTCATGAAATTGTATGATATGTCCGGCACTAATTGTCCGGGATATAACAGCGCCCCTCCCGATGGTTTCAACAGACCTGCCGAAGAAATTATTTGAATCACCCCATTTCGGTCAGAGAATACTTTCTGCACACTGATTTTACGGCCCTTAGGTAAATTATATTTTATGCTGAATTTCTGTGGATAGGATACATCTTTAAAAACGGGCTGGCCGGGTGCGGGACGCTGGGCCGATGTAATAACCGCTGCAAAAAATAATGAAATTAAAACTACAAACTTCAGTGCGCTCATGCGAATAGTATTTGAATACATAACATACAGGTAATAATGGTAATAAATTCTACTCGATCATTTTGAGGTACCGGCCAACCCAGTAAGGCAGCAGCCAAAACACCGGCTCGCGCTCCACGAAAGGATTGCCGCTGATGGCCAGCCAGGGATTTGCATCCCATCTAACCGTTGCCCGGATACTTGCCGGAGGCAAAACACTTACCTGGAGCTCACTGAGGTCCGGACGGTGTACCAGAGCAATGTCTTCTCTTTTTGTGTGATCGATGGTCCAGCAGACAAGATCGAGGGGCGTATCAACAAGAAAATCTACAGAATGCTTCAGCTCTGTTTTTTTATCCCTCGAATAATTATACAGGAAATTAATTTGCGGATTGTGGTCACCAATGCGCATCTTCATCCAGTTGTCCATGTGCTGCTGATACCATCCCTTTAATACAATATCTTTTTCACATCCTATCAATATCGGATACAGGTAACACTGCATGATAACATCATAATAAACGAACCATGCGGGATTTTGCTGCGTGAGGTGCGACATGTTATCGAGGTAATGATATTCCTTAATTAACTTAAGGTACAGCAGCTGGTACTTCATATCGGCTGTCATGTAATAAGCGAGTTTTACAAATGCCAGCAGCTCCATGGAATTCTCACTCTGATCAGGCGCCCACTCAGGGTCGCCATTCAGCAATGCCGGCGACCACACCGACCAGCGGGTGTGCGTGCCATCGACATCCATCATATTAAAATCATGGGCAATCAGGTGATCGACCAGCGAGGCGACATGCCTGGCTACTTCCACCTTTTCAGAATCATTCGCAACCAGCTTGTAATAAAATAAATAGCCCATCATGTGCCCGCACCATTCATCGCTGCTGGCATCGCCCTTCCATAACCATTGGCCATCCTCAGATTTTCTCCAGCGCGTTTCCACTGGTTTAAAACGCGGTTCTTTTACGAGTTCCTCCGCTTTTTCCGTTTCTGTATATGGCCTGTTTACATCATGTACGTTTTCTCCCCAGGCAGCGGGCACGATTGTCCGGGCAAAATATCCGTTGCCCCCGGTAATTTCTTTTAACGTTCTTAAAAAAGAAAAAGCACGGCCTGCTTTTTCCCGTGCATCTGCACTTTTTGTGACCGCATATCGAAAAGATTCCATGGTAAGATAATTACCGCCGAATTCTCCATCATTATCGTCATCTTCGGGCGCCCAGGAACTGGTGTCGCCGGCAATTTTTAAATGACACTGTCCGGCTATCCAGGGTTTTCGGATATGCCTTTTCATGAGCACATCATAAAAATAATCCGCTTTTTCGGCAAGCGTGATTTTTTTCTTTTTAATAGCACTCACACCCTGGGAAGTTGCTATCCATGCGTTTCCCTCAGCATCAAAGGCAATACCATTAACATGATCGTTTAGCAGCCACCGGCGGCTGAACCGGAGTGTATGTGAACCATCCGCCGCAAAACGCACCAGGCCTGCCTGTGTTCCCACCCACATTTGTCCATCAGGTGCATAGGTGATACTTGTTGTAAATATAGAAGGCAGACCCTGCGCCGGTTTAATCTCCCTCTTTTTTATACCCTCTCTTAAAACAGAAATACCACCAAGACCCGCTGCCCATAATTCACCATTATTATCTAATGCCAGTCCTTTTAATGAGGCGCTGATCAGCACATCGGTTCCGTGATAATATTTTGTTCCCTTTTCATTGCAGTGGTACAAACCAACTTCGCTTGCCACCCATAACCCTTTTTTTCTGTCCGCAATCACACTGCGAACGGACTTTGCTACCGGCCAGTTTTTTTTAATAAATGTAGTACCGTCACAAAGCCATATCCCTTTCGGGCCAAGTGCGTACACACCTTCGGGTGTATTGCAGAGTAACGAAATAGGACCTTCCGTGCCGCCGATCAATTGTACAACGTTATTACTGAAAGTAAAAACACCCTTCCAGGTGCCCATCCAGGTAATGGATTTATCATCAATGGCCACCGCATAAGCAGGACCTTTACTTTCTTTGTCAAAAGGAACAGCTATCCATTCAGATGCTTTATTGGGTTTTTGAAATATTCCATCACCGGTCGCTATCCATACTGTTGAATTTTTATCCACTGCAATACTGCGCACATCATTTTGTTGTGGTGTACCCCCCACAGGATAGGGCTCATGATATTCCTGCAAAAATTCTTTATCTGTATACGACGTTGCAATGCCTTGGGCCCCGCCCGTATATATTATTGAAACAAAAGAAAAGAAAAGGATCGCATGCTTCATGTAATTAATTTATAAAGAAAGAAATATTCAAGGCCTCCGGCCTTTCAGGTGATACGTTCATCGACCTTTATTCCTTGAGGCAGCAGCATTTATTAATTTTTTCAAAGGATCAACCACCTGAAGTTCGCACCGCCCGCTTTGTTGCCTGGCCTTATCGATAGTAACCGTTTGCTCCGAGAGCCAGGCGCTGCCTGCATTTTTATTTGCATGAATATATTCAATGGCAGATAATCCTGAGGAAGCCAGTCGCGATAAATGCTCAGACAGTGGCGCCGCTTCCAGTAATACCGGGCTATTGCGCAGGATAAGCAGGAAACTGTCATCATTATTTTTCCATACCGTCAGCTGATCGCTTATTTGTTTTTCCAGCTCCGGGGATAAGTGTTTCAAATAATTATTTACGAGCCTGGTAAAGTTGCGGGGTAATTCCTGGTCGGGTGTAGCGGCGTCCGCAATTTTCGTGTAAGGAGAAAAAACTGTGTATAGGGTATCACCCTGGTTGCGTTCATATATTTTCAGCGGCTCTATTACATTTACCAATATTTCCAGTGCATGAATATCGTAGCCGTTTGCCAGGCGCCTGAGCATTGCCTGTTTAAATATTTCATGTCTCAGCCCTAACGCTTCCAGATGCAGGCTGGTGATGGAAAGCCGGCGGTACATGTCGTCCGGGTCGGTGACCTTTGCCGGAGACCATAATCTTTCTGCTATGGCTGCCGTCCGTGGCCATATCCTGGAGTCTACTGTCTCAGGTGTAATTAATTCACTCCACATCGTCGCTTCTCCTCCCAACACATTTTTCTTTTGTGCTTCGGTTAAAATTATGCTATCAGGCAGCGGGTCATTGGCATAATGAAAAGAAGCAGGTTGTATCAGGTCAATATAATATCCGTTGGAAAGAATGGCTTTGTACCCGCTTTTAACAGAAGCATAAAAAGCTTCTTTTCCCCGCCATGACTGGATCACTATATCTTTAGGCACACCGGGTTGCAATATTTCATCCCAACCCATCATTGTCTTATGATATTTTTTTAAAATGGGCAGCAGCCGCCTGTTGAAAGCAGTCTGAAGGTCCATGTATTTTTTCATGCCATGCGCCTTCATGTAATCCCGGATATGAGGCGTATTTTCCCAGTCTTTTCCAGTATTCTCATCACCTCCGATATGAAAGTAAGTATCGGGAAATAAATCGGTCATTTCTTTATACAGCTTGTCGATGAATACCCATACTTTTTCATTGGTAGGGTCCATTACGGGATCAAATACTCCGAAATAACGCTGAAGGGTATACGCTCTTTGCACACTGGCCAGTTCAGGAAAAGCCGTTAAAATTGCTGTAGTATGTGCAGGAACAACAAACTCAGGCACGATCCGGATACCACGCTGGCCCGCATACGCTATTATTCCTTTGATATCTTCCTGGGTATAATATAATCCATCAGACGCAACGCGGCAGAGTTTGGGAAATACTTTCGATTCTACCCTGAATCCCTGGTCATTGGAAAGGTGAAGGTGAAGTACATTTAATTTCACTGCCGCCATGCCGTCGAGCGTTCTCCTGATCATGTCTACAGGCATAAAATGAAGCGCTACATCCATCAATAATCCACGCCAGGCAAACCTCGGTTCATCGCGGATCGTCAGACCCGGAAAATAGTACCCTTTTTCATTTGTGCTGACCAGCTGTAACAACGTCTCCAGACCATGAATGGCTCCAAAATCCGTAGGTGCGGAGAGCACCACCTGACGCTCGTTTATTTCTATACTGTAATTTTCATTTTCAGTCAGCTCCAGTTTTGCAGGACGTGCCACATTGATCTGTAAAGCCGCCGAGGGATCATTGTCACGTGCAGTTACAAAACCCTGCTTGTCCAGGAATAACCCGGTTTGTTCTCCCAGCCGGCGCACAAACCTGCCAGCCTCCTTATACAAACGTAAATCAGGATGGCCGGTAATGGCCACCCTGAAGTCTTTTGTTATAATAAACTGTTTGCCGAGGCTGCTTAATTGCAGGGGAACCGGCATCAGGTCGTTCGTTCTGTCGACCTGCGCTATAGCGTTGAAGTGTAATACCGTTAAAAGCAGTGAAAAAAAACCAATTCTTATCTTCATTAATTAAAGTTCTTCGTCATGCCCGTACATTTAAACTTTTTTATTACCTACCAGGGTAATGAACTTCCCTGGATCAGCCAGATTTTTGACCACGGGCTGTTGTTTCCATCAGGACCGTTGAATGGTGTAGGTACCAGTTTGGCGACCGCCGCCGCCGAGTTAGCCGGATTGTTCTGCAATTCGCTGTTGTCATAAGCAAACCGCACCGGTATCTGCTCACGGTATGAATTCCAGCCGACATGCAATTCAGGTAAACCCGTTCTTCTCCAATCCATCCATGCTTCATTGGATGCCTGCCAGGATGCGATCCATTTCTGTTCCATTATCCTTGCAAGAGTACCGTCATAAGAAACAAGCGGCTGAGCCATGTAATCGCTCAGGTTTTTAACAGCTCCCGCATAATTGTCCACGTCAGACTGGTAAGATGAAAATACTGTCCAAAGGTCAAAAGACGCCTCCACTCCCTTATTGTACCAGTACGCCGCATCATGCCCCACGTTCCATCCTTTTTGCGCCGCTTCGGCAAGGTCGAAACATATTTCATTGTAAGAAGCCATGCGTTCTTTCAACAGATTTCCTGAAGGATTATCCCAGATATCCCTTTTCATGTAAGACACATAATCATTGTTGGAAGTAGACTGTGTGCCGGAGCCATTAAGGTTATACTGAAAATCGGCTGGTGAATAGCTGATGGGGACGCCCACGTAAACAGGTGAAGTATCGAAGAAATTATAGACGTTGGCTATAGGTTCTCCCCATGGCCGGTCTGTTGAATAGGTATCTATATTAAATTCTTTATATTTTGTAGCGGCAGCTGCGGCAGGATTGATATACCGCACGCCACCCACAACTACTACAGGTGTGGTAACATCTCCCGGAGGAAATTTCGATGCGTCTACAACTGATCTGGTATTGACAGGCTGTGCCATGATCACGATACGGGGATCTTTCAATGCATCCATTTTCTTTACCAGTGTCGCGCACATTTTATTCCTGTCGAAATCTGATTGTCCTTTATATGCATGTGCTTTTTGATAAGAAGTGTTATCATCTACACCCGGAAAAGGCATCGCCCAGTCGTCATCATTACTTGCAAATACATTGGCTGCCACAGCTTCCACATCTGCCTGAACATTTCTTTTACCGGAGAGGCGAAGGTAATACCGGAGAAGAAGGGAATTGGCCAGCTTTGTCCATTTTTCAGGATCGCCCTGGTAAAAAACATCAGAGCTTATTGTAGCGGCCGTTACTTCAGGATGATCCGTCTGTGTACCGGCTAGCAATGGAATGGAAGCTTTCAGATCTGCAATCACGCTGTTATAAACCGATTCCTGGGAATCAAAAGCAGGGAACTGGTATACACTTCCACCAAGGTCGCCTTTGACGGCCATGGAATCCGGTGCATCACCCCAGAAATCAGCGATCACCCCATAGTTGAACGCTTTCATAATCAGCCCAACACCCTGGTGGAATTTCCAGGAGGTTTCTTTCGCCTTCTGCATCATCAGCTTATCGTCTCTCAATATACCGTAATTAGTGCTCCAGGGTTTGGGATCCCAGTTATATCCGCTATAGCTGTTTCCCCATGCATCCGAGCAGGTATGCTGCATGGCGCCTGAAATGTCTCCCGAACCCAGGTTGCCGTAATAAAATGCAGTCTGGGTTAACACGTTTGCCATCAGGTAATCCGGCGCCGCATCGGCAGAAGTTATATTATTAGGATCCTTATTGAGCTCTGAAAATTTTCTGCAGGAAGAGCTGAACAGGATCAGGACAGCCAGGAAAACGCTTGTTATTCTACAAATACTTTTGGCGCTTTTCATCTTTTATAAATTTTTTGATTTATTTTTTTTAAACTTAGAAACGAACATTAAGCTTCACACCCATCGGGATACTCCACGGAGTAATATTATACCGTTCGATACCCTGCCTGAACTGTGAGCCGTTGCCCTGTGGGTCAGTTCTTAACTGGAACGCCTGTTCCGGATCGATGCCCGCTTTTGCTTTAGTCCACAGAATAATGTTCCTGGTATAAATACCAAATGACACGCCCTGAAGTTTTAAGGAATTTACAAAGCGTGGGGAAAGGTTAGTCATCAGCGTTAGTTCCCTCATTTTAATATAAGAGGCATCAAACATACTCATCCTGGCGAAGCTCCAGCCTGCTGTCGCAGCATCTTCATAATTATCCAGTTTGGTCAGGTTCATATCGCCAAGGTTTTCAACATATCCGCCATTTCCATCATCATATACCCCTGGAAAGAATGCGCCGTCATTGATGGTTATACCGCCGTTTGTCTGGTAAGGAAATCCGCCTTTTTCAGTTGTCGGCCCACCGATAAGCTTAAATTGCTCAAGACCATGAAATTTAATGTATTTATCAGGATTTGCTTTCAGGAAAGCGGGAATGTCTCCTTTGCTGGCTTCAGGAATAGGAATGCCCATATTTTCCTGTCTTGCCATGGCCGCATCAGATTGCAGGTACCTGTACGTCTGTGAAAAGAACGTTCCACCCATTCTCATGTCAAAACTGGCGGTGAGCGTCAGCATTTTCCAGGTTACGGAAGTCTGCGCGCCCATTAATAATTTAGGATTATAATTACCCACCACTTCTTTGTGGTTGAAATCTCCACCACCTAGTCTCTGATACTGGCCGCTGTTGTCAAGAAGCGGGTAACCATAGTAGGGTGAAGTCTTGTCGGTAACGGTCGCTACCTGGTTGTCCCACAACTGGCCCAGTTTACCATCGCTGATAACGGGTGTGCCATCTGGTTTGAATGTGTTGGGAATGGCCTCTCCCTTTGCATAGGTCCATGCTCCGGAATTACCATCGGCCCAGAACTGGTAGTAAGGAACACCGTTCGCCAGAGAGATAATATAAGAACTGTTCTTTGTGTAATTCACACTCAGGTTCCAGGTCCAATCCTTATTGGTGATGATCGTTCCACCGATCTGCAGCTCGATTCCCTTGCTGCGTACCAGGCCGGCATTGATCTGCCCGCTGGTATATCCGGATGAAGGGGGGGTATTGATCCCTAATATCTGGTTCTTGTTATCCGATTTGTATATCGTTCCTTCAAACCTCAGCCTGCTCTTGAAAAATCCAAGGTCCAGTCCGAATTCCGTAGAAGTGGCCTGTTCTGGTTTAAGGTTGGGGTTTTTAAGTGTTGCCGATGTGGCTTCAGTGGTGATACCACCAAAACTTCCCATACCGATCGTTCCGTATAAATTATAGGGATCGGTATCCTTACCCACCCTGGCCCAACCGCCGCGAATCTTAACAAGGTCTACGACAGGTCCGAAGTGCAGCATCCTGTTAAGCAATAAACTGACAGAGGCCGAGGGATAAAAATAAGAGTAGTTGTCTGAAGGAAGAGTGCTCGACCAGTCATTTCTGCCGGTCAGGTCAAGATATGCCATGTCCTTGTATCCTATAGAAGTCGTCGCATAGGCGCTGTAAATCGCTTTTTCATACTTGCTGCTGTTAGACCTCAGGCTTGCCTGGGCGATATTGGCAACATTGAAAAATTCCGGAGCAACAATACCCGATCCGTGCTGGGAATAGGTTTGCTGTGAATTGCCATATACATACTGAATGTTTCCACCACCTGATGCCGAAAAATTAAATGGCCCGAAATCATTATGATAAGTAAGCAGTAAATCGGTGTTACTTTCCATATTAAAGATTTTCGTTACACCATAATAACCGTTTCTTTCTGAATTATAGCTTTTAGAAATTTTTGTTTCGCGGAATTCATTCAGCATGTCCTGTGAATAGCGGACAAATGCGCTGATATGGGGAGCGAGCTGAAAATCAGCTTTCACATTCCCGAACAGGCGGTTGCGGGTAAAACTATTTTTTACCTGGTTAAGGGTGAACCACGGATTGTTGTCACCATTTTCCGCAGGATTTTTTACACTAGGATCCTGGTCAACGCCTACCGGGGGCAGTGCTTTTCTCTGTTGTATTCCAGGAGTGAGCCAGTAGTCTTTCATATCCCTCACATCAACACTAGGAGAAAGATAGGCTACGTCTTTGAATACACCGCCATTGTTGCCGGCCACTACATTATCCGTGCTGGTGCGGGTATAGTTTATAGAAGAGGTGATACGGAACGCATTGGATACTTTGTGCTCCAGGTTCAATCCAAGATTATGACGGGTCAACCCGGTTGTCGGTACGATACCCCTGTTGGTGGTATTGGAATAAGACAACCTGTAATTATCCTTTTCAGTTGCATTTTCTACTGAAATGCTGTTAACAGAAGTAATTCCTGTCTGCACAAAATTTTTGAGATTATTATGGCTGATAAGATCTGTCAGTGCATATTTGCCATCAGCGCCCAGCTTGCTGTTCCAGGCGATGGCTTTCAGGCCAACGTTCAACGGCGTTCCGAAACGGTAAGTATCAGTGCCCGCAAGATCCACCAGATCGCCGTTCCAGCTGTTGTAGCCATTCGGTGTCGTGTAAGGATCGGTGCCAACAGTATAACTCTGGTTGGTAGGAATATATTTGTAGGGCTTGTCGAATTCCGTGCTGGAGCTTATTGACACCCCAAGTCCTTTGGAATGCTTGCCGGATTTAGTAGTGATCAGCACCACTCCATTACCTGCCCGGGAACCGTACAGGGCCGCTGCACTTGGTCCTTTTAATATGGATACGCTTTCTATATCGTTCGGATTAAGATCCGAGATCGCATTGCCGTAATCGACATCGTTGTCGTTACCATTGTTTGTTCCGACATTGTTCAGCGAGTTTTTAACCGGTACGCCATCTACAACAAACAGCGGCTGGTTGTCATTATTAAGCGAGCGGATACCACGGATCACGATGCTTACCGAAGAAGTAGGACTTCCACCGGTAGAACTGATCGATACACCCGAAACCTTTCCTGCCATTCCATTAAGCACGTTCGTCTGTGAAACTTTATTCACATCGTCTCCTTTTATTTCTCCAACTGAATATCCTAAAGATTTTTTCGCTCTGGTTATTCCGAGCGCTGTTACCACTACACCCGACAGTTCCTGGGCATTTCCCTTGTCCATCGTAATAGTCACTTCATGGCGACCGCTTACAGGCAGTTCAGTTGTTCTGAAACCTACGGAGGTGAATACGAGTACCGCACCAGGTCCGGATACAGAGAGCTGGAAATCACCGTTGATGTCTGTGGTGGTCATTGCCGAGCGACCTTTTTCGGAAACGGTTACTCCTGTAAGGGGGCCATTGCTGTCATAAACTTTTCCTTTTACAGGAAAAGCCAAAGTGCCAGGAGTTGTTTTTTCCGTGGTCATTTTTTTTTCGGCCGCCCGCCGGATAATGTAAACATTGTTTACTTTATCGTATTTAAGTTTTGCCGGGTACAATACTTCTTTTAATAAGACATCGGGATCGGTCTGCGACCTTTCTGCAGGATACACTACCGCTACTTCTTTAAGTGCGTCCGTTTCGTAACTAAAATAAGTATTGAATGTGCGCTGGAACTTTTGCATGAATTTTTCCAGTGACATAGAAGCAGGCTGGTTATCGGAATGCCGGGCAACGGTTTTCCGGTCACCCGCAGACGCAAAGTCCTGCGCCGGTGAGGTCCGCCAGGCAAATAATGCAAGCATTAGCAGCAAAAAGTGTCGGGGACCCTGCATAAAGTTCAATCTTTTATTCATGGCAGTTTGTTTTGGGATTATTGTACTATCAGTTGGTTGTTTAATAATTTAATTTTTATCTGCAGGGTATGTCCGATAACCGCAACAAGATTCTGCAATCCGCTTACGGGCAGCACAGCATTGATCCGTAAATGCCTGCTGTTTGCTTTATTGAAAATGATATCCGTTCCATAATATTCCCTGATCAGCCCGGTAATTTCTTCCAGCGTGTTTTGCCTGAAGTTCCAAATGCCATTTGTCCACGCATCATATAGTTGCGTGTTCATTTCAGATTTTACAAAGGTCCTACTGGTCATATCCAGCTTTAATTTTTCACCAGGTTGCAGGAAAATGGCATTACTATCATTTCCCGCCTGTGCTACTTTTACCTTTCCGCTCGCCAATGCCACTTCGGTTTCTTCCGAGCGTGCGTTCACATTAAGCTCTGTACCCAGCACGGTGATCGACGTTTCATTGGCCCTTACAATAAAGGGCGTATGCTTCCTGTCTTTTTTTACGGAGAAAAATGCGTTGCCCGTCAGCCTTACTTCACGAACCGCCTGATCCTGGAAATTACTACTGTAGTATAGTATTGAATTTGCATTGAGAAGGACAATGGTGCTGTCGGGGAGCGTGATCTTTCTCAATTCTTCCGCCCCTGTGCGCACTTCCAGAAGGGAATACAATTTGTTTATTTTGCCAGCAGCTGCAGGTTTAAGCCAGTAATAAACTGGAACAGCTATGCACACAAGCATGGCTGCCGCCACGGTCCGGAGCATCCAGCTTCTTATACCGCCCGGGAAAAGCTGTACACTTCCGGACGTGGCAGGCAGCCGCAGTTTCCGGTATATATTCGATCGTATCTCCGCCATCTCTTTCGGAGAAAGCGGTTGTATTTCATTGTCTTGATCAGCCAGTTCTTCCATGGTTATGTTCCTCTTGCATTAAGAGAATATGATCCTTATTTGATACTCATTTATGGTCAAATATTATATAATCAGCAGTTCACTACCTTTAAAAGCCGATAAAAAAGGACTTTCGGGGTCAAGCTCTGTGATGAGATAATCAATTTCTCCTATATCACATATTTTCATCCGCTGTACGCTGCTCAATTTTTCCGCTATGGTCACCACAGCAACTTTTTTCGCGGTGCGGATCATCGCCTTTAGCACCTGTACCACTTCCCAATCAGAGTCCGTAAGCCCCTCGTTTAATGAAAATCCATTTGCGCCAATCACACAGAGATCGGCTTTTATGCCGGCCAGTTCATTGATTACACTTGCTCCGGTGTGCAGATTTGAATTCCTTGCAAGCGTTCCTCCGATGCTGATCACGCTGATATCTTCTTTTTCAGATAGCGTGATCGCCACCTGGGGGCTGGGCGTAAAAAATGTGGCATCCAGCCTACCGGGTACTCTCTTTGCTATTTCCATTATAGTAGTCCCTCCTTCCATCAGCACAAGCATATTTTTTCTGAAGAGACCAATAGCTTTTTCTGCTATCTGCTGCTTTGCCGCCAGCGCATATACCTGGTTCTTTCCATCAAACGGCGAGTGAAAGGTTTTGCTCATCGCCCCGCCATGCACTTTCAGGATCATTCCCTTCTCTGAAAGCTCCTTCAGGTCCCTTCGTATCGTGTCTTCCGAAACAGAGAGCTTTTCACCCAGATCTGATGACAGCACTTTATTATATAAATTGATCTCTTTAATAATGAGCTTCAGCCGCTCGCTTCTCAGCATAAATTTCAAAAAAGATTACTAATAGGTGAATTCTGCATGAATTTACCTAAATTAGACCCTCAAAACCGCATAAACCCGCAATTTATTTTTAAAATGGTAAAAATAACCGAGCAACCATCTCCTTACAGGCATCTTGAATCCAGGCAGATAGAGGAAATAACCCGTTTTATTAATAGGGAAGATGCCACTGTGGCGCAGGCAATTGAAAGATCATTGCCACAGATCGACCAACTGATTCACATGATAGTTTCGAAGTTAAAAAATGGGGGAAGAATGTTTTATGTCGGTGCAGGAAGCGGCGGAAGGCTTTCGGTACTCGATGTAATCGAGTTGCCTACAACTTACGGCGTGCAAAAAGGTCTCGTCAATTCGATTCTTGCCGGTGGATGGGAGCAATTAACCGCGGCCAGGGAGGAAATGGAAGATAACCTGGAGGAAGGATGGGAAAGATTGCTGGAGGACAATATCTCGTCATCAGATATCGTGATTGGGGTCTCGGCAAGCGGCTCAACGCCATTTGTATTGGGCGCACTTGAGCAATGCAGGAACGGAAATATTACAACGGGCTGTATTGTAAGTAATCCGGATTCGCCAATTGCCAGTCATGCTGACTATCCCGTAGAGGTGATCACCGGGCCTGAATTTATTACCGGCAGCACCCGCATGAAATGCGGCACGGCCCAAAAGATGATATTCGACATGATCAGTACCACTGTGATGATCCAGCTGAATCGGGTGGAAGATAACCAGATGGTTAATGTTATGCTGATCAATGATAAAATAATTGACCGGGCCGTGAAGATGTTAATGGGAAAATCAGGATTAAGTGACTATGCCCTGGCAAAAAGCCAGCTGATGAAATATGGAAGCGTTAAAATGGCCGCCGATCAACTGAAACAACTATGAAGCGGCGGTCCAACAGCCCTATAATTATTATAGGCATTTTATTTTTCGTATTCGGATTTGTCACCTGGCTGGGCTCGGTGCTGATCCCTTACTTTAAGATCGCCTGCCAGCTGACCAACCTGGAATCTTACCTGGTTGCCTTTTCTTTTTATATATCATATATGGTCATGGCCGTCCCTTCAGGGTGGGTGCTTAACCATACGGGGTATAAAAACGGAATGTTTTTAGGGCTACTTATCATGGCGGCCGGAGCGCTAGTGTTTATTCCTGCTGCATACCTCCGCTCCTATCCGTTATTCCTTACGGGTTTATTTATTCAGGGCACCGGGCTGGCCATTTTACAGACAGCGTCCAATCCTTATATTACTTTTCTTGGTCCGCTGGACAGCGCTGCCAGGCGCATCAGCATCATGGGAATCTGTAATGGAGTGGCGGGTGTAATTGCGCCTCTGGTACTGGGTGCTGTGGCACTGAAAAATGCAGACACTATTAAGACGCGCATCGCGGGAATGTCTGCCCCGCAGGCAAAAGAGATCCTTGACCAGTTGGCACTAAGGGTAATCTTACCTTATGGAATAATGGCGGTTGTGCTGACGGGCCTGGCCCTTCTAGTGTATTATTCGGGCCTTCCTGAACCCGACGCTGAAGTGGAAAACCATGATAATGATAACGCTGAATCCGGCAAAACCGGCATCTTACAGTTTCCGCACCTTTTATTGGGAGTACTGACCCTGTTCTTATATGTGGGAGTAGAAGTAATTGCCGGCGATACGATCATCAGCTACGGCGCTTCGCAGGGCATTCCTTTATCAATATCAAAATTCTTTACAAGCTTCACGCTGGGCTGCATGCTGACGGGTTATGTGATCGGCATCATCTGCATCCCGAAATATATTTCTCAGGTAAAAGTGTTGCAGCTTTCCGCTATGATGGGATTGGCATTTGTAAGCGCTGCGTTGCTGACCAATGGTATTGTTTCCGTTGCTTTCATAGCATTGCTGGGGCTCGCCAATTCACTGGTATGGCCATCCATCTGGCCACTGGCGATAGCGGGACTGGGGAAGTTTACCAAGATCGGATCTTCTTTGCTGATCATGGCTGTGGGAGGAGGTGCGTTATTGCCGCTATTATATGGCGGGCTCGCAGATATTTTTACACCTAAGCTCGCCTACTGGGAAGTTGTTCCCTGCTATCTGTGTATTTTTTATTATGGAAAAGTGGGCCATAAAGCCAAAACATTAATAAATCATAAAACGCAGTTATGAACGTCCAGCCTGCCCGGTTAATTTCTTTAGATGCCCTGCGGGGATTTACCATTGCATTGATGATCGTTGTGAATTATCCGGGAAGTGAAAACGCTGTTTTTTTCACACTGCGCCATACGGTGTGGAATGGATTATCACTTACCGATGAAGTGGCTCCGTTTTTTCTTTTTATCGTAGGCGTTTCAGTGGTTTTCGCATTTTCCAAAAAACTGTACGATGGAACTCCTAAGAGAGGCTTGTACAAAAAGATCATTTTCCGCGCGCTTAAGATTTATGCAGTAGGGATGTTCCTGAATCTCATGCCCCAGTTCGACCTGCATACTATCCGGTGGACAGGTACCCTTCAACGTATTGCTATTGTATATTTACTCTGCGGAATTATTTTTTTAAATACGGGTTGGAAACAACAGGTATGGATAGCCTCAATTTTATTAATAGCATACTGGCTGGTTTTAAATTATATCCCAACCCCCGGAGCCGGCAGGGTAATGCTGGAGCCTGGTATTAATATAGTTGCCTGGCTGGACAACAGGTGGTTGCCAGGACGAATGTGGAGAGGTAACTGGGATCCTGAAAGTATTCTTACCACCGTAACGTCAGTTGTATCCGGCATTACCGGTATGCTTGCCGGACGTTTAATGCTGAGTAATTATTCCGCAAATGAAAAAGTAAATATTCTCATGACCTCCGGTGTATTCTCGGCCATGGCCGGATATTTTTGGGGACTTGCCTTTCCTGTAAACGAAAATCTCTGGACAAGTTCGTTTGTGCTGGTAACATCCGGCTTTGCCGCCCTGCTCTTCGGCGCAATTTATTACATGGTAGATATAAAAGGCCGAAAGACCGGCACGCTTCCCTTTATAATGTTTGGCGCCAATGCTATTACTGTATATTTTCTGGCAGATGTTTGGGCCCTGGTATTTTACCTGGCAAAGTTTGGCGGCATCACCCTTAATGATCGGGCCGTTCAAAGTATGGTCCTCTCAGGATGCGAACCCCGACTGGCAAGTTTGCTGTATGTCCTGTTTTTTCTTTGCATTAATTTTATTCCAGCATGGCTACTTTACCGTAAGAAAATTTTTATCAAACTGTAAATAGTTTTTAAATCATATGAATATGCAGCTGGCCTGACCTGGTTTGTTTAATTTTATTAAACCTTACCGTAGTTTGGCTGAACAGGGATACGCAAAAAGCAGGCATCATTTTTTATTATTTTGTTGATAAAACATTTCTTGTGGATAGTATTAACGCGCAGCGGTCAGAGGATACACAAAAGCCTTTAGAGGGGCACCTGGCCGTTGAAAAGATCCGGGAACTCGCTGAAAAAGCCAAGACCTGCTTTTTTTGCACTCATATCCACCAGGGAGGTTCTATCACTACGCGCCCCATGTCGGTACAGAAAGTCGACGAGCAGGGTAATTTTTGGTTCCTTAGTGCCCGTGACAGTTATAAAAACGAGGAAATAAATAACGATTCATCTGTTCAGTTATTTTTTCAAGGATCTGCACACTCAGATTTTTTATCTGTATATGGGCAGGCATCCATTACTGACGAGCAGGCAAAGATTGACGAACTATGGGAGCCTTTACTTAAAACATGGTTCACGGAAGGAAAAAATGATTCCCGTATTACCGTAATAAAGGTGAAACCGGTTGAAGGATACTATTGGGATAATGAACATGGCAATGCTGTCGCATTTGCAAAAATGGTCACCGGGGCAATAATGGATAAGACATTGGATGATTCTGTTGAAGGAAAACTGAGCGTATAATTAGTCGGTTCCAGCTTCGTCAAAGGCTGCTACCTAAATTTATGATCAGCTGCTACTTAGGGGTGAAGTAGGCTTCTTCAATTAGCCTGATCAATTCCTTTTGAGGCAGGGATTTCCAATCCGCAGAGCCTTCTACATTTCTCCAGGCTTCGTCAATATACACCCGATAAGTGACCGTGCCTATACTCCGCTGCTCAAGGGTCTGAAATAATGGTTCTGCATTCCTTGTATTTTGCATATATGTGAAGGTAAAGATTTTAGTTTTTCCGATGTTAAAATAAAGAGTTTTTTTATTTTGGTCCGCTTTAACCGCCACGGGATATCTGTGTCAGATTTGTCTCTATCGCATTGAGGTCCAATTTAACCTTACCAAAGTTTTTTTGGAATGCCAGCAGCCGCTTTTTCAGCTCTTCATAACCGGAAGATTTAAATGTTGCCTCATCAAATATTTTCTCTTCCCTCACATAAGTTGCTAACTTCATTTTAAGCAGGTGAAGATCATTCCTCAGATCATCTATGTCTTTACGCATTGCCGGGAAAAGCGCTTCAAAATCACCTGTCCTGTCCTTTAATCCGGATCCTTCGGGTTTCGCTGCCAGTTCCTTTAAATGATCATGATAGATCCGTAGCACATTGATGTCCCAGTTCAATTCCGCTATCCATAAGCGGCATTGCAGGTGGAGGTTCATGAAAGAAAGAACGGATGGCATATACAACCTGTTTATGTATGTAATTTGAGTTAGTTTGATGACAATACCTAATGAGTTGAAACATTAAAATTTTCAATTCCTGCTTCAGTTGCCAGCGCCATTAATGTATCTCTTTGCTGACTGCGGGATTTGCTCATGATATTTTCCGCTTCCTGTGCATTGTCAAATACTATGAAAAACTGCGATCCGATGGCGAACTGTACCGTTTTATGTTTATTGGTCTTTATGTTCACAAAGTTAACGCTACTGGTGGTAGACTGACCGATCATAATGGAAGAATGAACAGTAGGATCAATGGTCAGCATACCGTTATCTCCCAGGATATCCACGTTGTTTATCCGGAAAGTCCAGGGATCACCGGGATTGCCTTCGGTTGCGTTATAACTGCGGGTCCGGGACCGGTCAAGTGCAAAAATATTGTAGATATGCCCTTGATGAGCGCTGAAAGTAATGATATCTGCCTCTATATTGGTTATAGAAGAAGGATCAGTTTTTTTCCTGCAGGCGGCCAACAGGATAAAAATAATAATAGACAGCGCCGCATACCTGGTATTCATGGGGGGGTGATGATAAAGAAAGTTAAGAAAAATAAGTGCACCGGATCAGAATTCCTGCTCCTTGCTTTACTTTGCTTTCCGGATCCCTTATTTTTTATTGAAAACTCTATTTATTTCTTTTGAGCGTGTTCTGAATATTTTGCTCTATTTCATTTTTTAACTCATTCTGGCCCTGCGCCTCTTCCACAGAATGCGACTGGTGAAGATTCTCTTCTTTTTTGGTAAGATCGCTCAGCCGGCTATAATACTTTTGTATCACCTGGAGTTCTTCTTCAGACATATTCTCCACATTGACCAGCCTGTTACTGGCAAATTCATGGGCCGCTACCAGTTCATTAAGTTTTAGCTGGATGGCCAGAGAACATGTAACCGGTCAAGCACCTGCTGCACCGGTACACCACTTACCTCCTGATGCGTTAATGCATACTGAAGAGCAGTAAACAGGCATCCGGATTCATTCTGCGGGCTGTGACAAAAAAAAGCAGATACCTCTCCAGTATATATCCTGCACTTTTTTATCTGATGATTTCCCTTTTGCAGAAGGAAAATAAGAATCATCTCCGGGAGTGTCCAGGCAGATCCAGGTAGCAATAATATTTTTCATGATTACCTATTGAAAGAATGACCTGAGCTTATACGCCAGGCGGACCGGATAGCTGTAAGGCCTTGTAAATTCACGTATGATTTTATTATTCATAACAGGGTGTCCATCAAATAAAAATGCGTTGGAGGAACTGCGATCAAGAACAGTAGCGAACCTTGTTCTGTTCGACGGATGCGTATGCGTGGCGTTTTGCGAAAAACCTTCATTAGAGACTTTTGATATCTTGGAAAAAACAGTAAGCAGGTTATAGCGGAATTGGTGAAAGGTCCACCTAATGGCCAGGAGTTGATCTGCTGGTTCATTTGTTTTTCAGCATTCCTGAAAGATCTGATCCCATTTTATTAAACTCATTCTGTAACGAGCGGTTCCTTTCAAAGTAATCGTAATCTTTTACCGTCCAGTCGATTCCTGACCATCTGTCGATCCATGTTGCCCATCCCCAGGAAGAGGCCCGCTTAGTAAAATAAACATCAGCTTCCATCTTTGTCACAATAGGAATAGAATATCCCGATACGGAAAATATTTTTTTTCTTGTTCATATACCTGAAGTGCCTGGTTCATAAAGTCTAAAAAGTTGATAGAAACAACGAGATCATCTTCCAGCACTATCACTTTCTTATGGTTTGCAATAACAGCTGAAACGCCGTTAATAATGGAACTGGCAAGCCCCATATTTTGAGCAGAAAATTTATATTGTACAGAGTTGAAACCACGTATATTCTTCAACCAGTTACAGGGAGCTAAAAGAGACCATTCAGTGCATTCTGCTGTACTGGCAAAAAGGGAAATCTCCTAACCATGTCTGATCGGTAATTATTTTAAGCTGGTCTATGCCGAATACTATGCTTAATAATGCTACTTGCTGGTGCTACAGGAAAGTGAAGCCTGCTTCCGAAATATTTTGGAGCGGCACTAATGGCCATTGGTCTTCTGCGGAGCCTGGACATGACCTGTTGCATACTCACTTCCGGTCAGTTACACCTTCTAAGAAATCAGCCATAACCGTATTCACATTTAGGTTATCACTCACGCTATAACGATTTGAGTTTTATAAGTAAACGAATGCTCACTTAAAAAGATTATCTTTAATTATAAAGCGATAAATTATGAGAACAAGGGATACCAACAAGGAAGACCTCGTAAAACAAAACTCCATTGCTATGATTGTTGCACAAGGCGTTGAGGGCTTTGGCATGAACCGTTTAGCCAAAGAATCAGGTGTTTCTGTAGCAACCTTATATATCTATTACGCAGACAAAGACGACCTGATCAAAAAGATTGGAGTGGAAATGGGTAGAAATTTTTTTACCGCGGCATTCAAAGATCTTTCTCCGGACGAACACTTTGTGGAAGGTTTACGAAAACAATGGAACAACAGAACAAATTTTGTCCTGAATAATCCCGTGCAGCTCAGTTGTTTCGAACTTTTAAGGCATTCTTCCTATGGCCAGTATATTTTGGAAGAAAGTGAGAAAGAATTCAAAACCATCATGACAGACTTTTTACAAAATGCTATCCGGAGAAAAGAACTGATCCCTATTTCAAAAGATGTTTTCTGGAGCATTGCCTATGGCCCCTTATACTCCATGCTACGTTTTCATATCGAGGGAAAAAGTATGGGCGGGGCACCATTTAAATTAACCCAAAAAGCAAAGGATGAAGCGTTTGAACTGGTAATAAAAGCATTGACGCTTTAATATTCATACTACAATCAACCATATTTCAATCTGATTGAGCCAAGAGGAGTAAGTTGGGGTGAAATGAAGGGCAATCCTTCTCTTGGAATCAACCCATTCTTTTACCATTTTATGTTTACGAGCCGTAAGATTGTCGGCAATAATATGCAGGTGTTTCGTAGGATACTTTCGGTATAGTGTTTTCAGAAATCCCAGAAAGTTTTCAGCATTATTACTTTGCGCAGTCCTGGCGGTGATGTCTCCTTTGTGTACGGCAAGGGCGGCCAGCAGGGCAACGGTACCATTACGCTTGTAAGTGTAGTCGGTAAGCAACAGTTGTCTCGTCCTAAAAAAACCTTACAGTTGGTCTCGTACGGATATCCTCGTACAGTTGGTCTCGTACGGATATCCTCGTACAGTTGTTCAGATTAAGAATATATTTAATATCTAACATGGTAAAAATAATGTTTTTTAATCATTATGTTGAGGGTCTCGTACGGATATCCTCGTACAGTTCTACTTTCAGCTGGCCGATCTGGGCATACAGCTTTTCGGTTTGTTGTTCAATGTCGGCCACCGCATCGGCTTTTTCTCCGCTGAATACCGAAGACATCATGCTGGCCACCGCTTCCCGCTTCCAGGTGTTGATTTGCGTGGGATGCAGCTCATACTTGCGTGCAAGCTCTTCTATAGTGCTGCGTTCCTTCAGTGCTTCCAGCACTACTTTTGCCTTAAAATCTGATCCGAATTTACGTCTGCTTTTCTTTGACATGTAGGGTAATTTAAGATGAAAAAATTATTCTTAAATACCTGACCCATTTTTGGGGTACATTATAATGGTCGTAAAATTACCGCTAACGGGCAGGTATTGCCGATGGTGGGGAATTTTATATTCGTCTGCCGGAACCGCTGCCTGGCTTTTTGATAGATAAATATTTAAGAACTAAAGCTGGGCCTTGTTCGTCAAGCCCCGAAAGACAGCACAGCAGAATTACCTCTGCTGATTGTTTCAATGTCCAGCCCCACTATTGGCAATACCCATGTTGCCTGCTGGCGTTTTTATTGATAGTCAATTTATTTACAATTTTCCATAATGAAGTGCAATTACACCACGCGCAAAAGTTTTAGACTCTATAAGATTCAATTTAGTAGTCCCAGTTATATCTTTAAATAGCGGCATGCCTTTCCCTAATATTATTGGATTAACAAAAAGCCAAAACTCGTCAATTAGTCCTTCATTTAATAACGATTGTGAAGCACTAGGACTTCCAAATATTAAAATATTTTTCCCCTCCTGTTGCTTTAATTTATTAATGTTGTCCGAGAGTTGGTCGCCAATAACTTTGGTATTGTGAAGTCCAGTTTCATGAATAGTTTTAGATAATACAACTTTTGGAACTTTGTTGTACCAATTTGAATGCTCTATGTCATGTTTTGTTGCGTTTAGCTGTTCGCCCGCTTTTGGCCAATAGCTTTGCATCATTTCATAAGTTACTCGTCCGTAGAGAGCAGTGTCTGCTTGTTCTGTCATTGTTGCAACAAAATCAAACATTGCGTCATCCAAATTTATCCAATCCATTTCTCCGTTAAGTCCTGCTACAAAACCGTCAAGTGAAGTGTGCATAAAGAAAATTAAATTTCTCATTTAATACATTTATTCATTAATAATTTTTTGCCCGTCAAAGTTTTTAGGGTGTCGAACTACGCTTACAGGCAACTCTGGTATTTACGAAAATAGATAAAAATACTTTCGCAAATACACCTTATTAGACAGCTTTTCGATGCTTTATGTTAAAAAAGAAGCTGTATTACAAACTGTAAATACAAAAACTTAAAGCCAAGGTGTTGTTCGTTGTCAATCCCGTTACCGAGATAGTACATGCCACTTGTATATGCAATAATAGTGATAATAAATGAATTCTTAAAACGACTAGTGTCATGTCACATGTAGATTGACGGATATAGTTTTTCAACTTTTATCCTTGCATCTTTGTCGTGAACTGCCAGTTTATTTTTGCATTCATATTGTTTCGGTAATGTTGCCAGGCTTCTACTTCTTCTCTCATTGTTTTTAAATTATCGATTCTTCTGTTTAAACACTGTCCCATTAGTACGTTTAATTCGATTTCAGCCATATTGAGCCAGCTACCATGTTTAGGAGTGTAGATAAACTCAAACCTATCCCAAATTCGTTTGGCTTCCTGCGGGGCAAACGCTTCATATAAAGCAGATGGTTTATGCGTGCTCAGGTTGTCCATCACCAAGGTTATTTTTTAGCATCTTTATAGTAACCGGCTATTTCCTTTACCAGCATTGCCCAGTCGACTACTGTTTCATAACATATATCCTCCCCTCCACATATTTCATTTGATAAAGTATAAAGTAACCCTAACAAAGCATGAACGGCAAGAACTGCTGGCAATGACCCGGGGAGGCCAACACAGTTTAAAGAAAGTTATCCATGCCTTGATATTGCTCAATTGTGATGAGGGTAAGTTTTCAGACAAGATAAAGAATGAAGACATTACCAGGGTTCTTAAAATTGGAGCCAGGACAATAGACAGGGTCAAAAAGAAATTTGTGGAGCAGGGCTATGAAGCTGCATTGGAAAACAGCCCAACTACCAGGGTCTATGAAAGAAAAGCAGACGGGGACCCCGAAGCTCATTTGATAGCGTTGAGTTGCAGTAAGCCTCCGAAAGGATTTTCAAGGTGGTCATTAAGGCTGTTGGCAGATAAAATGGTTGAAATGAAATATGTGGAGGATATATCTTATGAAACAGTAAGGCGGGTGTTAAAAAAAACGAATTAAAACCCTGGAAAGTAATTGGATGGGTAATTCCTCCACATCAGAACAGCCAGTTTGTAGCCTGCATGGAACAAGTATTAGATGTATATAAAAGGCCCTACAATTCTGCTTTTCCGGTGGTTTGTATGGACGAATCGCCCAAACAACTGATAAAAGAAACCAAGGTTCCGGTTCCTATGAAATCAGGACAGACAGCCAGGCAGGATTTTGAGTATGAACGATGTGGTGTAAGCAATATTTTTATGGTATCCGAACCGTTAAAAGGCAAACGGTACGTAAAAGTAACAGAAAGGAGAACCAAAGCCGACTGGGCAATGCTGGTAAAGGAAATAGCCGGTTACTATAAAGATGCTAAAAAAATAACCTTGGTGATGGACAACCTGAGCACGCATAAACCATCTGCTTTATATGAAGCGTTTGCCCCGCAGGAAGCCAAACGAATTTGGGATAGGTTTGAATTTATCTACACTCCTAAA